>Ga0153968_1000282_pt1 | contig 10748 bp, 11 predicted proteins | sample TSGA052MetaG_FD_104729 | JGI IMG/M metagenome (GOLD analysis project Ga0153968, IMG submission 104729) | Attine ant fungus gardens microbial communities from Georgia, USA - TSGA052 MetaG | ecosystem: Host-associated > Fungi > Mycelium > Unclassified | place: USA: Georgia, George L Smith State... | reverse complement strand
TTGTCAAACTCTGAACAAAGAGACAGTTGGCTTAATTCCGGTCATCGGACTTTAGACGCTGACACTAGAACTCGATTCCATACTCTGAGCACTATCCACCTCGGATCCTGCTCAATCTTACTCTTATCATAATCAACTCTCGGTCGCTGATCACCACGATTAGTAACCACCTCCATACATAGCCGGGCCCTTGGCTTAAGGGGACTTTGCAGTCAGTTAGGGACTGCAGGTGGAGACACAGTACCAAGCTCAGGTATTGCGTTCAAGACCTGACCTCGCAATTGAGTGGTGCTCAGTAGAATACTTGTATCTCTTTTCTCAGTATAAACCTTGTGCTGCGACTCCATTGTGAGTCGGTACACACAGAGGAGTGACAGTTACCACTAGTGGGCTGTTTAGATTAGGGATCCCATCCGTTGGGTAATAGCCAAAGTATTATTAGGGCAGTAGTAAGTAAGGCAGTAGGTGTCTGGTTGGGTGAAGATCTTGCGCCCCAACAGACGTAGCATAAGTAAGATCAATCATTAACTCCATACCCTCTGAGACGTTATCACAATGTCTCAAACACAATACAACCAACTTATGAGCAACCTGCTCAACGAGAAGTGTGCCCTCGCTAAATTAAGGGCAGAGTTAGAAGGAAGAAAGGGAAAGTTGTGTCGATGTTGTAAGAAGTTCGGGCACCTGGCCTGAAACTGCAGGAATAGGAGAGGAGAGGCAAAGGGGACCGTCGTTCCCCAAAATAAATTTGAAGTATTAAGTAGCAGAGTGATGCAGTGTGGAGTAGAAGAAAAGACGATAAGGAGCGTAAGGATGTTGGGGGTGAAGTGTTTTAGGTACGGAGAGGAAGGGCACAAGTGCAGAGAGTGTCCATTGTAGAAGAAGAGGCCGGCGCACCCTGAAAAGGGAAAGGCGCAGGAAAAAGAAAAGAGGTTGAGAAGAGTAGAGGAAAGAGGAGCGGCGTGTGTGGCTAAGCCATGAGAAGCGCAGCAAAGAGAGTGAAGGAGGAGTTCATGGGAGCAGTTGAGAAAGAGGGCTGAATGGTACTGCGGACCAACAGTACCACAAGATGCAGAATTATGGGAGTTGGGATGGCGAGGCCAAGGGGCCGTCGTCACATATTTAAGATGCCCAAGATATGGCAAAGGAGGATGTTATACGGAAGATGATCGGGGACAAGGAATACTCCCCTATTGGAAGAGGGAGAAGATAAGCTGGTGTGGATGCAAAGGAGGAAAGGAGCAGAGCGGCGTGCGAGCAAGGGACTTGAGAGGCGCAGCAAAAGAGAGAAAAAGTGGCGCGCCCACAGAGAGGAAAAGCACAGCAAGAGAGGGGGATAGTCAACAGGAGGTCAGAAGAACCTTCAAAATGTTGAGAGAAGTGTGGTTGAATATTGGGGTAGAGAAGATAGATACGCATGAAGGTGTAATGATAAAAGCGCTCTTGGACAGTGGCGCAACGGGAATGTTTATGGATAGACAGACGGTGGCTAGGCATGGGTTCAAGCTGCAAAAATTAGAAAGACCACTAGTCGTCAGAAATGTAGACAGCACTAATAATAGTGGAGGGGCCATTACACACCAGGTAGAGTGTAACGTATTCTACAAAGGCCACATGGAAAGAATGAGGATGGATGTATGTGATCTGGGAAAAACAGAGGTGATATTGGGCATGCCATGGTTAGCAGCCCACAACCCAGAAATAAACTGGGAGACAGGGGAAGTTAAAATGACGAGATGCCCACCCTTGTGTGGTGGAAGAAGTCAGAAGAAGGAAAAGGTCAAAAGACTGAAAACAGAGGAAGAAGAGAAGATTGTCCACTGGGCGATAGACGATAAAGAAGACTGGGGAAGAGAGGAAGAGATAGAAGAGGACTACAGAAAAATCAAGGAGATGGTCCCAAAGAAGTTTTTGAAGTGGAAAAAAGTGTTTGGGAAGGTAGAGTCAGAGAGAATGCCAAAGAGAAAGATTTGGGATCATGCTATAGATCTCAAGGAGACGTTTAAACCGCGAAAGGGAAGAAGTCCAGAATTTTGTGGAAGACCAGTTGAGAAAAGGGTATATCAGACCATCAAAATCCCCTCAGACGTCGCCAGTATTCTTTGTAGGCAAGAAGGATGGCAGTAAGAGGATGGTGATAGACTATCATAACCTGAACGATCAAACGATAAAGAACAACTATCCACTCCCATTAATTACAGAATTAATTGACAATATGGGGAGTAAGAAAGTATTCACAAAGATGGATCTCAGGTGGGGGTTCAACAACATCAGGATAAAAGAGAGAGACGAGTGGAAGGGAGTGTTTACAACACACATAGGCTTATTTGAACCAACGGTCATGTTTTTCGGAATGACAAATTCACCAGCAACATTTCAAGCAATGATGAATGAAATACTGAGAGACCTGATTAACAAAGGAAAAGTGGCAGCATTTGTAGACGATGTGTTGGTAGGAACAGAGACAGAGGAGGGACACGATGAAATAGTGGAGGAAATACTAAAGAGGTTAGAGGAAAATGACTTGTACATCAAGCCAGAAAAATGTGTGTGAAAAGCGAGAAAGATAGGATTCCTAGGGGTCGTCATAGGACCTAATGGGATAGAAATGAAAGCAGAGAAAGTGGATGGAGTACTCAGTTGGCCACAGCCAAAGACTATGAAAGATGTTAGAAAATTCTTAGGCCTCATAAATTACTACAGAAGGTTTATTAAGGATTTTGCTCGAGTAGCAAGGCCGTTAAATATGCTGACGAGGAAGGATGAGAAGTGGCGGTGGGAGGAGGCCCAGCAGAAGGCTTTTAATGAGTTAAAACAGGTTTTCACGACAAAACCAGTATTAGCAGCTCCAGACTTAGACAAAGAGTTTAGAGTAGAGGCCAATGCCTCAAACTATGCTACTGGGGGAGTACTCTCGATGAAGTGCTCAGACGAAAAATGGAGACTAGTTGCTTTCATTTCAAAATCTCTAAGTGACACAGAACGAAACTATGAGATTTACGATAAAGAGATGTTAGCAGTAGTCAGATGTCTAGAGGCATGGAGGCATTTCCTGGAAGGAGCAGTAAAGAAATTCGAGATTTGGACAGATCACAAAAACCTCGAGTACTTTATAAAGGCGCAAAAGTTAAATAGGAGACAAGCAAGATGGGCCTTGTACCTATCCAGATTTAATTTTATGCTAAAACATGTTCCAGGGAGTAAGATGGGGAAGGCGGATAGTCTGAGCAGGAGACCAGACTGGGAAATCAGTGTAGAGAGAGATAACAAAGATGAGAAGTTGATAAAACCTGAATAGTTAGAAGTGAGGAAGACAGAAGCGGTAGAGATCATAGTAGACAGAGTAGATCTACTAGAGGAAGTTAGAAAGTCTAAAGTAAAGGATGATGAAGTGGTAAAGGCGGTAGAGGAGATGAAGTGAGCAGGAGTAAAGATGCTGAGAGATGAAGAGTGGAGAGAAGTAGACGGCATCATGTACAAAGAAGGAAAGGTCTATGTGCCAAAAGATGAAAAGTTAAGGGCAGAAATCATTAGGCTACACCATGATACACCAATAGGAGGGCATGGGGGGCAGTGGAAGACAGTAGAACTGGTAACTAGAAATTTCTGGTGGCCAGGAGTAACCAAGGAAGTGAAGAGATATGTGGAAGGATGTGATGCCTGCTAATGAAACAAAAATCGCACAGAACAACCAGCTGGCAAATTAATGCCAAACTCAATACCAGAGAAACCTTGGACACATATATCGGCAGACTTCATTACGAAGTTGCTCTTAGCTCAGAGATACGACTTGATCTTAGTAGTAGTTGACAGATTGACAAAAATGGTACATTTCATACCTACTACAGAGAAAACATCAGCAGAAGGACTGGCAAGGTTATTCAGGGATAACGTGTAGAAGTTGCATGGTCTACCTGAAAGTATCATATCAGATAGGGGACCACAGTTCGCAGCAGGGTTAATGCGGGAGTTGAACGAGATGTTGGGGATTAAGAGTAAATTGTCGACGGCGTTCTACCCTCAAACAAATGGACAAACAGAAAGGGTGAACCAGGAGTTAGAACAGTACTTAAGGATGTTCATCGATCACAGGCAAGAACAGTGGCCAGAATGGTTAGGAATGGCAGAGTTTGCGTATAACAATAAAGCGCACTCAAGTACTAGAACGTCGCCTTTCAAGGCAAATTACGGGCAAGATCCCAGGATAGGATTCGAGGGAAGATATGCAGGAGCAGAGAAATTCATCGAGAAGATGAAGGAAATACAGGAGGAAGCAAAGGCAGTGCTAGGGAAGGCGCAAGCAGATATGAAGAAATACGCCGACAAGAAGAGATCGGATGTAGAGGAGTATAAAGTAGGAGACTTGGTCATGCTCAGTACCAAAGATCTGAAATATCAAATGGTTGGAAGGAGGACAGAGAAGTTGACGGAGAGATTCGTCGGTCCTTACAAAGTCAGGGAGATAATATCATCGAATGCAGTCAAATTAGAACTACCTAGTACAGTAAAAATACACCCGGTAGTGAACGTTAGTAGAATACGACAATATGTAGGACAGGTAGAGGGGCAGAAAAAGGAGCGACCAGCCCTGGTAATAATTGAAGGGGAAGAAGAATGGGAGATAGAACGTATACTAAATAAAAGGAAAGTCAAAGGTAAAGACAAGTATTTAGTACGTTGGAAAGAATTCATGGCAGAATCGAACATATGGGAAGGAAGGGAGAATTTAAAGAATGCGCAAGAAGCAATCAAAGAATTCGAGAAAGAATATCGACAGGATATAGAAGATGTGGCGCGACAAGAGCGCGAAGAAGGGACATTCTAACAAAGAGAACTACCAGGAAGGTTTACGGCAAAGAAGTTATATGGATAGTCAGACAAACAATATGACCAGGAATATTGGAAAAGGATGGAAAGGAATTGGAGGCGGTGGAAGGGCAAAAAGCTAGCAAGAAGAGGGACGATGAAGACGATCCTGGAAGAGGAAGAAGAAGTTGAAGAAGAAAAATCGAGAGTTCGAGAATGGACGGAAGAAGACGAAGACGAAATGGGCAACATGATGGACCCATATTATGAGTTGTAGAGAAATTCCTCGAGACGAGGAAACTTAAGAGAGGGGTGGTGTCATGACTTGGCAAATTAACTAAGTCATTATTTATATTTCTTTTCTTTTCTTTTCTTATTTACAACTACAAGATGGAGCGTGGGAAAGTATCACGTGACTTTGTCACAATATCACAATTGGTGTGACAGAGGGTCACATCACAGGTCACAGTCACAGTAGGTCACATGATGAGAGTAACATGAGGACCATGGGAGAGTAAGCACATAGCCACAGTAGTAAAGTGTATAAGTAGTAGAGAAATAAGCGAGAACTCCATTGAGTTCTCTTTGTCAAACTCTGAACAAAGAGACAGTTGGCTTAATTCCGGTCATCGGACTTTAAACGTTGACAGAAGGCCTATTAAAGAAGATGGAAACAATGAGAAAAGAAGTAAAGACAGCAATGAAAAGAACAAAGGAAACAATGAAAAGACAATATGACAAGAGAACAAGTATAGCTAGAGGCAAGGAACATTCAAACAAATTGACCCTCAAAGAAGCTAGACCAGAAATGATACGGACCCTTTACAATCAAAGAGGAAATTGGACAGGGAGCATACAGACTAGAGCTTTCAGAAGGATAGGCCATACACGATGTGTTCAATGAAGACCTGCTAACATGTTGTAAAAAGGCAGAGTTTGCAAGTCAACACAAGGATCCAGCACCACCACCTGACATTATCAATGAAGAAGAAGAATATGAAGTAGAAGAAATCAGGAAACATCGTAAAAAAGGAAGAGACACTTAGTTCCTAGTGTACTGAAAAGAATATGGAAATGAACACAACTAATAGATGGTAGAAGCAAATTTAAAACATGCAAAAGAGGCAATTCAAGACTATTGAATACAGCTTTCAAGATAAAATCTATAAAAGAGGAGGCTAAAGGTCATTTTTCGACATCTCAAACACATACTAGCATTTAAGAAATACTTCTAAAACATGTCCTCCTTCACCAACACTACTACCAACACCTCTACCACTGCTGCCTCCCTCACTTGGAACCAAGAAACCTATAACAAGATCATACGTTGTAACAACAAAACCAAAGATTGGACAAGCAAAATAGATCACATCATTTAAGCCATTGAAGCTATGGTAAGACTTAAAGAAAAAGCAAAAGAACTAGTCAGGATGGCTGACATTATCAATAATACCATAGCAAATATAGAAACAAGCACATTACTCACTAGAGAAGAATATTGCATGGACATTACCATACAGTTTTATGAAGTGGCAGAAACACTTAGGCTCATTCTACATGATGCCTTACCCCAATGATTCCATAGTATCCAATGCAATCTGGTAAATGAATTAACAACATGCCAAGGCCACAGACATCTAGTAATCAATAATCATATTTGAGAACTACAAAAGTCATTTGTATACACTAACAAATTTACCTCTTGTTATCAATGGGCTGTGATAGCTCTTAGTGATCACCCTGGGTAGATGTTCAGGAAGAACTCGATAGAGTTCTTTGTTGGATTACTTCTCTACTTATACTATTTTACAAGTGGCTGTATACTAATAGTTCATGATCACATATCCTTCCAGAATGTTCTACAATTATATGATCTTGTCATGTGATATGATTACCTAAGTTCCCATACTATTTATATCTTGTCTTTGTTGTATGACTTGATATTGTGGATTAAGTATTTGAATGTGCAGGAAATTATTTCCTTTTTGGGGCTCTCATAATACCTCTCTTTCATGAGTTAAACCAACAGTTCTCCCAAAAGAAAATAAAGAAGAAAAAGAAGAAATCATTCTAATATAACCCTTTTTACTACTACTAGATGACAAATCTACAACAATGTCATCAAACAATAAATCCATGATATCAACAATGAAGAACCCTAACAATCAAATAATTAAAGAAATCAATAACCTTATCATGTTCCTAAAACGATTCAAAGCACTGAACAATGTTATTCGTTTTCTACTACCTGCTAGATATTGTACCATCAGCAGAAATGAAGAAAACAGTTCAAGATATTGGAATTAAATTGTCAAAGGATTAATTGAATCTAAACAAAATTTGGAAACAGTACAAAGGGAATTCAAGATACTATTATATGCTAAAGAACCACCATACAAACCATGGTTTATTACAGAAGTGCCAAATGAAGGTTACATTGTTGGATCACAAAAGAAGTCAATGGCTATTTATGCTATGGGAGAAGAAAGGTTGTAGTATGTTCATAAGGACATGAACCCTGAGACAGAGGTATTGTAATGATCAACCTCATTGATTCCAGGTGGTCTATACATAGACTGCTTCTTTGTTTCATATCACTTCATATATCTATTGGCTCAGTTAACGTCTCATTGGTAGGGCATGTTCTTTACTCAGCAGACCTCATGTCTGCCATATATACTCCTCATTTCTACCTCATGGTACATAAGTATATATACAGTAGATACTCTTTTGTATTCCTTACACTTTACCAATTATATCATTTCCTTCCTTCCTTTACTCTTAATTCATTCTCAAGTCTTTACTTGAGTGTTGCAATCTAAGTTACTTCTTAAGGTTGTAACATTACTTCTTCTTCTCTATTAGTTCCATTAGGGATTTGGTAATCTTAGCGAATCCAAGAATGAATTTGTAGTAAAAGTTGCAAAACCCTAGAAACTATCATACTTCTCTTTTGTCTCAGAGTTCTGGCTACTCAGTTACTTCTTTGGTCTTCATGGGATTAGCTTTTATGCTATCTTGCAATATGATGACTCTGAGATAATTAATCTTGGTTTGATGAAACTTGCACTTTTTGGAGTAGAGTGATAGTTTATTGTTGGTCAGTATTTGTAAGATCTTTCTTACTATGTCTTTATGTTTGTCTATTGTTTTTGTAAAAATCAAGATGTTATCCATGTAGATTACAATTTTTTCTTTCATGATCAACTCATGGAATAAGATATCCATCATAAGTTAAAAGGTCATAGGCAAGTTACACATGCCAAAGTATATTACTAGGGGTTTGAATAGGCCTTGATTTGTTCTAAAGGCCACTTTTTACTTGTCTCCCTCTCTTATCCTCACATTATTATATTCCTATCAGATGTCAAGTTTGGTGAAGTACTGGGCTTCTTATACTTTATTAATTAACTCTTGAATTTGTCACACCCATGATGTTGTGACATGCATACCACATATATGCACATAATTACTCAGTGCAACCTAGGTTATCATCAATTCCCTTTCAAATTTCCCTAGGGTATTTTAGTAGTACTACTAGTTCTAGTTATCTTAGTTTTATTCTCCCTTAGGTAGACTCCATCTCTCTCCAATCTTACTCTGTTTTTCTCTTAAATCTATCCTCTCAGTCACCAAAGGGACAAGTATAGAGGTTAGCATTATTAACTGTGAAGCTAAGCTTCCAAGTGAACTTCCCAGGAAGTTGATCCTGACAAAATTAATAGTAGTGGATATTTATTTTTTATTGTTACTTCATTGAGTCATCAGTAATCTTGTACTGGTTGAAGAGATCCGTTCTTTTTTTTTACAAAGAAAAAGAGAGCAGTGCAAAATGATTTAGAAGATCTGATTCTTTCTAATTTCAGGTGTTTTTCAAGAAATTCATTGAGCTTTTCTTGTTCCTTAGCATTGTTGTAAGAAAGCTAAACTCCAAGCTGGAATAAAGCCAACTGCTCTTTGTTCAGCAATTGACAAAGAGAACTTGATAGAGTTCCCATTAGATTTTCTATACTACTTATACAACTACTATATGGTCTATGCACTATCTTCCCATGCCTATCATGTGACATCATGTGATGTGATGCTGTGACTTCTTGTCATGTGACTGCAACTATGTAACACTTGTGATGTGACACTTTCCTGTACTCCTTTCTATATAGTAAGTCCAAGATAAAAGAAAAAGAAAAGAAAAGAAATATAAATAATAACTTAGTCATTTTGCCAAGTCATGACAATTGTCATATGATGGAAAATAATAATTTAATAAAAATAATTCCTTTTATATTTTATTTATTACTAAAATTCACTCCTAAACTCCTATTGTCTACTCCTATAGGATTATAATATAGACTAGTACTTGTACTCCTTCTATTCTAGACTTAGTATAAGTACTCTATTAGTTATATCCTAGTTCCTTAGTTCATAGATTAACATCTCTTACATGTTTTATTCTCATTCTTATCAATCTATATACCATTTCTCTCCTAAACTCCTGGCAACAATTTTGTTCTCCTGAAATATGCAACTACACATAACAGCAGATCGAGGCACAGCACATGAGCTGAGGCCAAGGTTGTTTCCCAATTTTTGTTGTCAATCCTCTTTTTCTAGAGTAACTCTGTTCCATCCTGGATTACTTCGTCCCTACTTTACATGTATATGACAAGTATCTAGTAAATATACTTTACAGTCTTTTAACATCACATTAGGTATTAGCTTGATGGCATAGTCCCACTTAAATTGGTCTGGTAATCAATTGAATATAGCTTTGTTGAAAACTCAATCTTTGAAGTTTTTGTATTCTTTAGGTATGTTCTCCTTGATTTCTTTCTCATTTCTTTTTCTAATATTCAGTTCTTTCCTCCTCTATACTTCTTCTTCTAAGTTAATAAATAATATTTTTTCTCCTTCCTCAATTATCTCTTTTTCTATTTTTTCTTTTGCATCTTTCTTTAGTTCTTTTGGTATATCAATCCTTCTATACTATTGTTGACAATTTTGTAAACTGATCAAAGAACTTCTCCAATTGATGGATAGGCTATGCTTCTATAGCCAATTATACCCTAAGAACAGATCATAGTTGCTAAGATTTATTACTGACAGTTGAATTAGTTCTTGATAGTCATTTATAATTATGTTTATCTTGATGACTTCTGTGATGCTCTTATCTTTATTTGTGGACCTATCAGCATTATAGCAAATGATTGAAAATAGTAGTTTGATAGTGTCAAGGCCATTTTCTTTTACAAATTTTTGGCTTATACATGAGCTCAAACTCCTTAAGTCAACTAGTGCCTGTTTACAGAATACTCTATGAGTATTTGTTGTTGATAATTTGACTCAAATATTTAGTTGCTTATTTCTCATTTGTAAGACTCTAGCTGTAATGACTTAAGTCTACTCCAAGTTAGAGTTGACAAGGAGAACTTAATAGAGTTCCCATTTAATTTTGTATACTACTTATACATTTTACTACTGTGGCTGTGCAACATTCTCCTGTAGTTCTCATGTTATTCTCATCATATGTCTACCTCCTCACATGTTGTGACTGTGACTGTAACATGACTGCTATGTGACCAATGTCATACATTTTGTGACTATGTGACTGTCATATGATGCTTTCCCATACTCTACCTTAGTAATAATCTAACTAAAAAAAACAAAAGAAAAATAGAAAATGGCTTAGCTGTTTTGCCAAGTCATGACACCATTCCCCTATCACAAATGGCCACTTACTGATTGGTTGATTTGATATTCAAAAAGCTCAAAAAAGCGAAGATTAGACAAGCAGCAAAGATGTTGTTAAGTCTGAGGTCTACTCCTCAGACTATGAGTCCTTATATACATAATTGTGATGGTCTGTGCACTAGTACAGATCATCACCTGATTACTACCTATTGTTCTACATATGGTAGTGTCTTTGTACTGGAATAATGATAACC
>Ga0153968_1000277_pt1 | contig 10792 bp, 5 predicted proteins | sample TSGA052MetaG_FD_104729 | JGI IMG/M metagenome (GOLD analysis project Ga0153968, IMG submission 104729) | Attine ant fungus gardens microbial communities from Georgia, USA - TSGA052 MetaG | ecosystem: Host-associated > Fungi > Mycelium > Unclassified | place: USA: Georgia, George L Smith State... | reverse complement strand
TACTCTCTTGGCTCTGCTCTGGAAGAAGTACTGAGATGTTCAGAGGTGAAGTACATCTTGAAAAGGCCACATAAAGTTGTCCATGGGAGAATACTGATATCTGCAAATTAATCCCCACATGTTCTACTGACTGTTCTTGAGACTTGTTGATAGTCATAGCAAAGGCTAGCCTGACTGGGAATCAAAGTCTCTTGAGTGGCACAGGCAATGTCTCTGCATTAGGTGATAACCTGATCCTTGGAATCAATACTACCTTGCCTCTAAATCTCCTGTTCTTGCTGATAATCCTATACTGAAGCACCTTTCTTCTCACATTCAACACTACCATTCTTGTCCTATTACAAAGTCCTTCTCCTGGATCCAAGTTCCTCAATAAGATAACTGGAGAGCCAACCTTGAGACAGAGTAAAGCAGGAGACAATCTACCAGCATTAAGTTGTCAAAGAAACTCTGTAGGATGGGCATAGTGCATTTTATCTTCTTCAGATACAGAGTCCACACTTCTTAGCATATGGACCTCTGCATTTGGGTTAAACTGTTGAAGAATGGCCTCATTGATATCATAGACTTGATTATTTCTAGGACAAAGAATAATACAATCCAAGAAGTACTGGTTATCTTGAGCCCTTGAGTTGCTAATTCCTAGATAGTGTTATAAACTTCATTCAGTCATATCTCCACCAATTATTTGACAATTCCCACGGTCTCAAAGCCAGCTTAAATCCCTTAAGAAGACATTTTGATCAATACCAGTCACGTCTCAAGGCAATCAATAATGGCCGAGATATTAAATAGATCAACTGATAACTACTATGTTACCATTTATTAAATTGCTAATATCTCGGAAACCACTGCAATCGATGCTTCGGTTCTAGGCTCAGCAGAAGCCTTCTTCATAACGCTCAGAATGAGCCTAGAATGACCTCAAGGCAATCAATATTAGTGGAGATATAAAGGCCTCAATGTTTGCACATGAACTTCATTAATTACCCATAGATAGTCATCTGTCCTTTTCTTAGAACAAAGGACAGCCTCTATATGGTTAGGTTATCATTATTCTAGTACAAAAACACTACCATATGTAAAACAATAGGTAGTAGTTAGGTGATAATCTGTACTAGTGTACTGTCAGCATCTAAAGTCTGATAACTGGAATTAAGCCAACTGTCTCTTTGTTCAGAGTTTGACAAAGAGAACTCAATGGAGTTCTTGCTTAATTCTCTACTACTTATACATTTTACTACTGTGGCTATGCGCTTTCCCTCCCATGGTCCTCATGTTACTCTAGTCATGTGACACACCGTGACTGTGACATCTGTCACCATCTGTCACCATTGTGACAAAGTCACATGATACTTTCCCGTGCTCCATCTTGTGGTTGTAAGTCCAATAAGAAAAGAAAAAGAAAAGAAATATAAATAATGACTTAGCTGTTTTGCCAAGTCATAACAGAGCCTATGTGTGTTGTAAATACTTCCTTCCACTCATCTTCCTCTTTTATTCTTATGTTGTTGAACCTTCACCTGAGATCTATCTTAAAGAATATTTTCTTACTTCCTATGTTATTGATTAAGTCTGTGATTAATGGTAACAGGTAGTTGTTTTTCACTGTCTAATTATTTAGATTGCAGTAGTCTATTACCATCTGCTTGCTTCCATCCTTTTTGCTTATGAAGAAAACTAATGGGATTTTAATAGTTTAATATACCCTTTCTTAACTAGTCCTCCATGAATTTCTGGACTTCTTTCCTTTCCATTTTAGATAATGGGTAAATCCTTCCTTTCTGCAGTTTGAACGTCTCTTTGAGATCTATAGTATAATTTCAAAATTTCCTTATTGGTATCCTTTCTGATTCCACTTTCCCAAACACCTTCCTTTACTTTAAAAATTTGTTATCAATGGGCTGTGATAGCTCTTAGTGATTACCCTAGGTGGATGTTCAGAAAAAACTTAATAAAATTCTTTATTGGATTGGGCTACTACTTATACTATTTTACAGTGGCTGTATAACTACTAGTCCATGATCACATGTCCTTCCAGAATATTCTATGATTACCTGACCTGGTCACATGATCTGATTATCTAAGCTCCTATACTATTTATATCTTGACCCCATTATACGACTTGAGGTTATAGATCATATGTTCAGATGTGTGGGAAGTTAGTTCCTTTTTGGGACTCTCATAACAAAATTTCTTTGGGACCATTTCTTTAATTTTTCTATGGTTCTCCTTAATTTTGTCTTCTCTTTCCCAATTCTTTTTATTGTCTATTGCCTACCTGACAATTTTTTTTGCTTTAGAATTACTACTCTTTTTCTTTTTTTCTTCCTTTCCTTTTCCTTTAGTTTTGCCCTGCTATACAAGGGTGGACATCTTGTTATTTTGGCTTCTCTAGTTTTCCAATTTACCTCAGGATTATGTGCTACCAGCTATGGCATTCCTAAGATTATTTCTGTCTTCCTTAGGTCACATACATCCATTTTCATTCTTTCTACATGACCTTTGTAATAAACATTCACCTCTACCTGGTAGGTGATTGCTCCTCTGTTGTTATTTGTTCCATCCATATTTCTGACCATTATTGGTCTTTCTAACTTTTGCAGCTTAAACCCATACCTAGCTACTATCCTCTTGTCCATAAACATTTCTATGGCACCACTATCTAAGAGTGCCTTTACAATTATGTCTTCATGCATATCCAACTTTTCTACTCCAATATTCATCCATACTTCTCTTAACATCTTGAAGGTTCTCCTGACCTCCCTTTGACTATCCCCCTTTTTGGCTATGCATTCTGACTTTTCTGGTCATACACTACTTTGCTGTACTTTTTCCTCTATGGGATACGCTGTTCTTCTCTCTTCCTTCTTCTGACATCTACACTATTTTTGCCTATCTTTGATCACTCCCTGTCTTCTATTTTCTTCCATATATGTCATAACTTGGCAAAACAGCTAAGTCATTATTTATATTTTTTTTTCTTCTATCTTGGACTTACTACACAGAAAAGAGTATGGAAAAGTGTCACATCACATGACAGAAAGTCACAGTGTTACATCACATGATGTCACACAATAGGTTACATGATAGGCATGGAAAAGTAGTACATAGACTATGTAGTAGTTGTATAAGTAGTGTAGAAAATCTAATGGGAACTCTATTGAGTTCTCTTTGTCAATCACTGAACAAAGAGCAGTTGGCTTAATTCCGGCTTGGAGTTTAGCTTTCTTACAACATAATACCCCTCTCCACATCTTTCATACTGCACATACGTCACTATCACTTCTTTTGTGCACCATCCTAATTCTAATAGGTATACTTTCTCTGGCACTCCTTTGCCACAATGCTCCTCTGCTCTCTTCCTTAACTCTGCCACTGAACTTCTCCTCTATTCTTGCTATATCTCTCATAGCTTGACCATGTGTGCTACCTTCTCTTCCTCTACTCTCCTCAACTTTTTTTCTTCTTCCTGTACTTCTGTCATATTTCAGAAATCTGACAATTATGTAATTTATTTCTCCTAATAATTCTCCTAAAATTATAATTAGTAGAATAGCATAGTAGACTACTCTCCTCCTATTCAGGACTTCCTATAAGTACTGAGTAGTTACAGTGTATTTCCTCAGTTTATAAATTAATGTTATTTGGTCCTAAATCCTATTTGTCATGACTTGGCAAAATAGCTAAGTCATTATTTAATATTTCTTTTTCTTTTCTTTTCTTTTTTTATTACTAGGGTAGAGTATGGGAAAGTATCACATGACCATCACAGAGTCACAAAAGGTGTGACAGCAGTCATAGAATGGTTATGTCACATGGAGTCACAGTCATAGTCACAGCATGTGACAAAGAAGCCAGCTAATGGACATAAGGACTGTAGGAGACAAAATGCATAACCATAATAGTAATTGTATATATAGTGTAGCAAATCTAACAGGGATTCTATCAAGTTCTTTTTGTCAATCGCTGAACAAAGAGAACTCTGACAATTGCTAAACAAAGAGCAGTTAGTTTTATTCTGGCTTGGAGTTTAGCAACCTTACAAGAGAAGAGAAAAAAAGAAGAGACAATCATTCTACTCCTAAGAGAACTGACTACCTGAAGATCACCTGGGAGCCGGGGCCTTAGTTGGGGGTGGTAATGTTCTCAAAGACAAGGTCCTTATTTGTTAACCTTTGCTTGTCATTAGTACTAGGGATGTTTAAAGGACTCGTTGATTTGGGCTCTTTAAACTATTTTTTGGACTCAAAATTTGTGATTAGTAATGAGCTTAGAACATAGGAGATTGACCTACTCCTCCTTATCTTGATAGATGGCACTGTGAATTACTATGTAAATCAAGTAGTATTCTTGCCAATTCAACTACCTTATAGATCGTTGTATATGATTGAATACTATATAATGCTATCAAATATGAAAAAGACAGGGAATGGAGGAAAGGAGTTATAAATAGAATTACACTCTGGAGTGGATGTATTGTACTACTTTAGAGAATAGATAGTACTTAACAATAATGAAGAACCCACAAAGCAGACTCTGGTGGATAGGATAAAGATATTGGAGCAGAGTACAACTTTGATAAATGACCTTGGCTTTAATGTATGTGTTATATCCCAGTCTCCGGTCATGAGGTCAGTCGCTTATTTCAGAATGAAAGGAAGTTGTTAGAACAAAGGTCCTAGGGATATAGAATAGAAACTAAAATGGACAGGGATAGAATTAGGACCAAATGATGTTAATTTACAAACTAAGGAAATACACTGTAACTACTCAGTACTTATAGAAAGTCCGGAACAGGAGAAGAGTAGTCTACTATGCTAATTTACTATTTATAATTTTAGGAGAATTATTAGGGGAAATAAAATTACATAATTGTTAGATTTCTGAAATATAATAGTATCCCCTCTCTAAGACTAAGCCCTTGAAGCTTTCATGCATAAGCAATTCAAATATTATCTAATTCTGGTATTAAAAACCTTATTTTTGCATACTCTCAACCTGAAACTTTACTACCATGTCCTTCGTCCCCACTTCAAGTACCACTCTTTCTGATCCCAACGATAAGCAGTATAAGGCTAAACTAGCCAGAAGATGTGCTGAGACAGAGGCCTTGCTTTGCCAGCAGGAAGAGAGGCAAAAATAGAAAAGATTGGAAAAAAAGACACAAAGAAAAGAGGATAAGGAAAAGGTGTAGAGGAAAAAGGAGAAAGAAAAGGTGCAGAGAAAAAAGAAGGAATGCCAGAGAGATCTGGCTTATTGTCTTGAGGCAGACTGTGTTACTGCCGTTAAACAGCAATGTTGCAGAAATTGGTCTAAGACTTTCCTGCTCCCCTCGAATTTTTCTTCCAATAAGGAAATAAATCTTATTGATCTCCTGCCTTTGACTAAGAGGTAGCATGTTTGATATCTGCCCCAAGAAACTCTAGAGGTCTGTCAATGACATGAGAAGTTAGAAAATAGAAATAGCAGTTGTTGGTGGAAGAAGTCCTTGCAAAAGGTATGCAGATTTCAGGATCTTGTATATCTCCCAAAATTTTCCGTGAGTCTCTTGTTTAGTTCCTTTTGTCAATTTATTAACTTCTATAGTCATGCAACTTCATGTACCCCCTGTGCCAAGGCTAAGGCTGCTTATAAGCCTTTTGATACAGATAAGGCATATGTAAAGACTAGGGCAAAAATAGTCCAGAGGTTGAAAGCAAAAAGGACAAAGCAATAAATGGACATAGAGTAGAAAGCAGAGGTTTCGAGAAAGTTAAAGGATTTGAGTGAGTTGCAGGGGTTAAGGAAGGATGTCTAGAGGATTATGATGGCATTGAAGAAGTTAGCTGGTATAGAGGGCCAGAACTCTGATAACAAACAATATTCATGGCCAGAGTCTGAGGGAGAGAAAACAGAGGTACAGGAAAGTACTCAAAAGGGAAAGTAGAGGGAGCAGAAGTCAGATGGAGGAGAGGAGAAGAGAGAAGTTGATAGATAGAAAGAAGAGAATAAAATAGAGAGTATGAAAGAGGGAAGTAGTGGTTTTTCTCCAGTCACATACTCTATTGGTACTGGAATTTTTTAGTTTTTTCTTTTTTTTATTTTGATAAATTTTATTTTTTGTTTTTCTGTGGGTAGAAAGTGGATATGAGTGATAGTAAATGATGAAGCAAGAATACAAGTATTGGACGACTACAAGAGAGGACTATGGAGAAATACAAATGTATAAGTTGTGTAACAGAGACTGCTTCTGAATACAAGTATTAGATCGAAATAGAAACTGTGGAGCAGAATACAAGTAAGCAAGTTAGTGCAAAGGAAACTGCACTCTGAAATATGTATAAGTACTCAAAAAAAATTTTTTTTTTTGAAACAGGAGTGAGTGCAAAGAAACAAAGGCAAAAAATAGAATGAAGGGTATCATTAGGATCATAATAGTCCTGGCTTAGAGGAATATTTGAGATGAAAATCGCTTAGTAATTCCTTTGCATGTTCCAGTTTCATTACTGGTAACTATTTGGAGTTGTTGTTGGTATTTTCATATCCTAGCCATATAACCTTGTATAGCAACTTGCATGCCCTCCAGCAGTCAATCTTGGAGTCAACTATCTTGGAGATTTCATATTCTGGTTCTCTGTTGATGATTACAGATACTGGCAGAGGCTTAGAATACTGTAGAAAGATGTTAGGTGTGGCTGGTTCAAGCATAGAGATATAGGACACAGGGTGCATAGCTTTCATGGTGTCTAGAAAGCAGAGTGTGAAAGATTGTGGACTAGGCTGAGCAATTATTTCATATGGTCTAAAATACTTTTTGAAGAGTTTCTTTGATGGGCGAGTTGTCCAGAAGTACTGCGCTCTAATGAATACTGATTGTCCAACTTAGAAGTCCAGTGGTTGGTGTTGACAAGAGTCAACAGAGGGTTGATATTGTTGTTGGGCTTTGGCAATTTCTTCTTTGAGCATACCTTGTAGTTTATCAAGATTAATTATGAAGTCACAGACACGAGAAAAAGCTATATTTCATTCTGGGTATACACTGAGGTTAGAATGGTATCCTTTGTTAGCAAAGAATGGGGAGACACTAGTAGTAGTACTAGGAGCATTGTTGTAAGAAAAATCAGCCAGGGGTAATAGTTCAGACCAGTTGTTCTGTTAGTAGTTACAGTATATATAGAGGTACTGTTCTACTTAACTGTTTGCCTCTAAATAATAGTTACTGGTAAAGTGAAGTCTTATATCTAAGGCAGTATCTAGGGAGCAGAAAAAGTGAGAGACAAACTCAAAGCCACAGTTAGACATAACATGAGACAGAACACTATGTTTTGAAAAGACATTATCACAAATAGTCACTTACTATTTGTGATGGGTGCTTTGATACTTTAAAGAGTTCAAAAATGCAAAGTTAGACAAGTGACAAAAGATGTTGTTAAGTTTGAGATCTAATCCTCAGACTATGAGTCCTTATATATAAAATTGTGATGGTCTGTGCACTAGGACAGATCATCATATGCTACTACCTATTGTTCTATATATGGTAGTACATTTGTGCTTAATATAGTGATAACTTAACCTTATGAAGGCTGTCCTTTGTTCTAAGAAAAGGACAGATGACTATCTATAGATAATTAATGAAGTCCATGTGCAAACATTGAGGTCTTCATATCTCTACTAATATTAATTGCCTTGAGGTTGTTCTAGACTTATTTTGAGTGTTTTGAAGAAGGCTTCTGCTGAGCCTAGAACCAAAGCATTGGTCATGGTGGTTTCTGAGATATTAGCAATTTAATAAACAGTAACATGGTGGTTACCAGTTGATTTGCTTAATATCTTAGCCAATATTAATCTCCTTGAGATGTGACTGGTATCAATCAAAAGGTCTTTTTTAGGGCTTTCTGTAGCCTTTGAGACCGTGAGAATCGTCAAAGAATTGATGGAGATATGGCCAAATGAAGTTTGTGACAATAGCATTCCACCCTCAGACAGATAGACAAACAGAGAGGGTCAACTAGGAGTTAGAACAGTACTTAAGAATATTTATCAATCATAGGCAAGAACAATAGCTAGAATGGTTGGGAACTACAGAGTTTGCATATAATAACAAAACATACTCAAGTACTAGAATATCACCTTTCAAGGCAAATTATGGACAAAACCCCAGGATAGGATTCGAGGGAAGAAAGAAAGAGAAGTACAAGGAAGCAGAGAAATTTATTGAAAAGATAAAAGAAATACAGGAGAAAGCAAAAGCAGCACTAGAAAAAGCACAAGAGGAGATCAAGAAGTACATAGACAGGAAAAGAGGAAAAGTTAATGACTATAAAGTAAGGGACTTAGTGATGTTAAGTCCTAAGGACCTGAAGTATCAAATGGTCAGGAGGAGGATAGAGAAGTTAACAAAAAGATTTATTGGCTCTTACAAAATAAAAAAGATAGTATTGTTGAACACAGTAGAACTAGGATTACCTAGTATAGTAAGAATACATCTAGTAGTAAATGTTAGTAGAATACAATGCTATGTAGGGCAAATAAAGAGGGCAACCAGCTCCAGTAATAATTGAGGAAGAGAAAGAATGGGAGGTAGAGAAAATTCTGAATAAGCAATGAATTAAGGGAAAAGATAAATACTTGGTATGCTGGAAAGGATTTACAGCAGAATCAGATACTTGGAAAAGAAGAGAGAATTTGGAGAATACAAAGGAAGCAATCAAAGAATTTAAGAAAGAGTATTAACGAGACCAAGAAGATATGGTAAGACAAGAGTATTATGACTTGGCAAAATGGCTAAGTTATTTTCTATTTTTCTTTTTGTTTTGTTTTGTTTTATTTAGTTAGATCATTACTAAGGTAGAGCATGGGAAAGCATTATGTGATAGCTACATAATCACAATGCATGACATCAGTCACATATTTTTGGTCAAGTCACATATGTCATATGTCACAGTCACAACATGTGATGAGGTAAATACATGATGGAAATAATATGAGGACTACAGGAGGATGTTGCACAGCCACTGTAAAATGTATAAGTAGTATACAAAATCAAATGGGAACTTTATTGAGTTCTTCTTGTCAACTCTGACTTAGAGTAGACTTAAGTCATCACAGCTAGAGTCTTACAAAGAGCATAAGGAAGAAATATTCAAAAGGGAAAAATTGCCAGGAAAATTTATAGCAAAAAGGTTATTTGGATAGTTGGATAAAAGGTATGATAAAGAATACTGGGGAAGGCTAGAAAGAAATTAGAAATAATGGAAAGAAGGACAACCCAAGAAAAGAAGAACAATAAAGACAATTAAGAAAGAAGAAGAAATTGAGCAAGAAAAATCAGAAATAAGGGAGTGAACAGAAGAAAATGACAATGAAATGGACAATATGGTGGACCCATACTACTAGCTATAAGAAATTCCTCAAGACAAGGAAACTTAAGAGAGGGATGGTATCATAACTTAGTAAAATAGCTAAGTTATTATTTATATTTTCTTTTCTTTTTTTCTTTTGGACTTACTACATAAGAAGTGTGGGAAAGTGTCATGTCACAAGTGTCACAGTCACATGAGGAGCATGGGAAGATAGTACATAGACTATATAGTAATTGTATAAGTAGTATACAGGAATGAATAAGGACTCTATTGAGTTCTCCTTGTTAACTCAGACTTGGAGTGGATTTAAGTCATCTTAGCTAAAGTCTCACAGAAACTGCCATGATTGATGCTTTGCTTCTAGGCTTAGAAGAAGCCCTTTTTTTTTGGTAGGGTAAAAACTGGTAATCTAGTGCAGGGCAAATACATGCAAATACTCTACAGTATGGGCTTAGATCTCATCTGATCCACTAAAAACCCCAGGTATTTAAACCTTTCTGGGTTCCCTACCAAGGTAGAGTTCTAGTCTTGTGACTCCTAGTCTCTTGGGTAGATCCAATAATTCGAGACTTTCACCTAAGTTTTTTCCATTGTTGCTTTATCTTTGGTAGTTATAGTGTTATTGCTAAGTCTTGATGACTCAAGGACCACTCGAGGTGAGTGTTTAGGAAGAACTCAATGGAGTTCTCCATTAGATTTGGCTGTCTACTTATACTACTTTTACAAGTGGCTGTACACTACTAGTCCATAATCATATGTTCTTCTAGAATGTTTTACCATCACATGACCTCGTCACGTGATATGATTACTCAAATTCCCATGCTATTTATATCTTGTCTACATTGTATAACTTGATATTTGCAATTAAGTGTTTGAATGCATAGGAAACTTGTTCCTTTTTAGGGCTCTCATAACATGGCCTCCCCTTCAAGATTCCTCGTCCCGAGGAATTTTTCCATCAATTCCAATTCTCGTCCCATCTCTTTTCTCTTTCTTTTTTATATCTTTTTTTCCCCCACCCATATAATAGTTTAGCCGTGAATTCTCTTGGTAATTCCCAGCTAAATTTCTTCTCTTCTTCTTCCAGCTCCTGTCACCTAAGTTCTTCTGCCTCTTCCCTGTACTCCCTCTCAAACTCTTCTACCAGCTCTTTCGTGTTTCCTAAGTTCTCCCTATTCTTCCATGTATCTTCTTCTGCTGTATACCCTTTCCATCGTACCAAGAACTTCTCTTTTCCCTGCACTACTCGTTTATTCAAGATTTTTTCCACCTCGAATTCTTCTTCCCCTTCAATGATAACTGGCTTCAGGGATATCTTCTTTTGTCCCTCTACCTGTAGTTTGTAAAGTCGTACTCTACTTACATTAACTACAGGGTGTATTTTAATAGTTTTAGGTAGTTCTAATTCTATTGCATTACTAGAGACGATCCCTTTGACTTTATAAGGG
>Ga0153968_1000276_pt1 | contig 10806 bp, 5 predicted proteins | sample TSGA052MetaG_FD_104729 | JGI IMG/M metagenome (GOLD analysis project Ga0153968, IMG submission 104729) | Attine ant fungus gardens microbial communities from Georgia, USA - TSGA052 MetaG | ecosystem: Host-associated > Fungi > Mycelium > Unclassified | place: USA: Georgia, George L Smith State... | reverse complement strand
TAATTAGTCTACATCGTGATCCTATAGGAGTAGACAACAGGAGTTTAGGATCGAAAAATTAGTAATAATATAAAATAAAAAAGGAAATTATATTATTAATTGGTTAATTTCCGTCATATGACATATCCTCACTCTTATCAATATACTACTCCTCTTCTGAACTCCTGGTAACAATTTAGTTCTTCTGAAATATGCAACCACACACACTGAAGAGGCTGTTAGTACTAGGGGTTTTCCTGTTTGCTTTTTAAATAGAAGTTTCCCCAACTACTGTCTAGGTAGCGGTGAAGATAAAAGTTTGAATAAAGATGAAATATGTGATCTCCTAAGGAAAATACCCTAGTTGATACTATGTATCAGCACAGTGTCCCTTGTGCAAATTTGTGGGGAAATGAATTCAGAAGTTGAAGATGAAAAGAAGTTGTGAAATTAAAGTTCTGCCGATGTACTGTGGTAGCAGTGATGTTTGAAACTCGAAACTCGATTCTAGACTACTATCTTGGCTCTGTTCCTGAGTCCTGCCTGCCTGGTATCACCCTAATATCCTGTTTTAAAGTTGTCCTCACAGTAGCACTCTCTGGCTATGTGATTAGACTATCCTCACAGTAGTACTCTTGACTATGTGATCAGATATGAGACTTTGAATCCTCCCTGTATAACTTGACTCCCTAGCAATGCTAAACTCTGTCTTAGAGCTTCTATGATGTTGCCTCTGTAGCTAAGTCACTTGTCCTGTAGTCTCTTTGGTTTGACTCAGTCTTGAGTCGAAGCAACTTTATCACTGATCTGATCACTCTAAAAATAGATTTCCACTTCAAAAACCCAAATAGAGAAAAGAGACGACCAAGATTGCTTGCCCTCTTCCTACTAAGTGGGGGTTTTTATAGGTTTAGAGAAATATAAAAAAAAATATATGAAAAATAGAGAAAATAATAAACCCAGTCATAATCTATTATTACAATGATTGTTCTGGTAGTGATAGAGAATTCCGTGCCTTCTTGTCTTTTCTCAATTATTTCTTATTAGTTTTGCCAGGTCTGCTCTACCCTTGTCAAGTTACTGGGTTACTTACCACTGATCCTGCAGCGATCTTTCTCTTTCTTTGGCTTATCTCAGCGACTCTGGACCTGACTCTTTCCTTTCCTGCCTAGGGAGTTTTGGGAGTTGTCTCCACTGCCCCCTGAGGTTCTTTGTTACTCCTTTGTTTCTGATTATAATAGAGCAGTTCTTGATATGTTCCTATTCTTAGTCATCATGGATCAGGTGATGTTGTGGCTATTCTTATCTCCTGCCAGGCCACTAGTCCTGTTTCTTGTGATGCGTGTCTCTCCAGACTTTTCCATATAAGGCTCCTTTTTCCTGACTAAGCTACTTTTCTTGGCAATGATACCATGGGGCTGCAGGCTTGACTCTGCTGGTTCTCGAGTGATTGGCCTTTTGGTGGTAGCGACCTTATGTCCCTAGGTATACTACTATGTAGTTAGATAGCCAGCTTTTTTAGTAGTGAAGTCCTTTGTGCCTTCTTTGCTACCTAGTAGGTGATTCTATCTTAGTCCTGTTTCTTGGGGTGTGAATTTGCAAAATTTGGTTAATTTTAGGCCTGAATATATTTCGGGCTTTACAACGCGACAGCAGATCGAGGCATAGTGCATGAGCTGAGGCCAAGGTTGTTTCCCACTTTTATTGTCAACTTCTTTCCACTTTGGAGTAATTCTGCTCTACTCTGGATCATTCTGCTTCTGCTCTGCACGTTCTTGACATTGTCTAAAACTTGCTCTTAAATCTTTTTGAAGAATACTTTCTCAATCACAAATTAAGTAAATGACCATTTGTGATAGTTTGTTAAGTCTACTGTTTTCTGTCCCTCTTGATTCTACAAAAGAACTTGGGGGTTGTGTTCATTTCAGATGAGAGTTCTGGGACATTGAGATTGTCTCTGTTTCTGTAAAAGGACAGAAGACTTACTGAGGGCTCAGAGTAGATTTCCGTCAAGGACCTATCTCTATAGTAGACTAGACCCTAGGTATAAAGAGAAAGGTCTGTCTCTTAGAATGATGAGAGCAGGCTAGCTTGTGTATCACAGCTGGTCCTGAAAAACTTCAGATTTGTGTAAAAATTTCTAAAAAACCCTTGCAGATGGCTGAAACTACTCTGAGATCCCTATTTCTCCTCTATAAGCTAGCGAGAGAAACTGGATATGATGTCAGCTCTACTCCCTCAAGACAAAATCTCTTATCAATGATGGAAGGACACTTTTAGAGTAATATAGTGTAGTTTTTCCACCTATACACTTCATCTGCTGAAATAGAGATATTGTGCTCACTTTTGCCCCTAAGCTATATCTGCTATCAGAAACACCAAGAAGACCCTTATTGAATACCTCTTGCTGAAACAGGAGAGTGTAAAGGACAAGTCATTGCTAGAGAGAATTGGAATGAACCCTATTTCATCTACAAAATTATATGACAAACTTGTTGAAGCAAACCTTTGCTAGCATAAAGTAGACAACTTCTACTTTTTATTCTGTCTCCCAGAGCTACATTTTCACAAAAACAAGAAGTTATTATGCATAAAGAAGTATAAAGAACTCCTGGAACCTACCTTGGATTGTGTATTGTCATTTTTCACTAAGATGAGTGAAGACAAGACCTAGGCTGAGGATCCACAGTATAACTCTCTGTGAAAATGGTTCAATTGACTGTAGAACATAGTTGTTAGGGCACTAAGATCACTCAGAGGCGATAAACCCTTAAGCTAATGGAGAGATCCTGAAGCTAGTGTGAGATTCAACTGAGGTATATCTACAACAGAAAACCAGTATTTATACTACTAGACAGTCTAGGCACCGTTCTCATGGTACCCGACATATATTCCCACAGAGTCCAATATTAGATTTACAGGTTCACACAGTATGACACAGAAGAGAAGGAAGGCAGACAGTAGGAAGGCGATCGGAGAGATGACGGCTCTTAGGTGGGAACCTACTCACGTCACTAAGCCCAACCCTAGGGTAGTCCCCTTACAATAGTCATAGAGCTAAATAAGATTGGTCACAAGCTTACAGCTAAAGAGTGGAGAGTATTAAAAGGCGTTTGTAAGTATCCCAAGAATGTAGATTTTTCCAAACCAGCTACTAGAGTACTAGAAATTTGTAAAGCTCTTCTAGAGCTCAACATTACTATTCCATAAACATAATATGATTGGAATAGTATTCAGGTGTAATATAATGGCATTAAGAGGCTAAAATTAGGCGTTTTTTTCTTTTACCCCCTTGAAAACATACTTAAGAACCATAAATTAACTACTTAAATAGACATATCAACTTTTACCAGTTTTACTGTTACTGTTCCCTTCGCTAACTTCAGTGCTGAAAACTGGAAAGCACTTTTCAGAGACAGCACAAACTCTAAGAACACTTCTTGGAATGAGATCGAAATGCTGATGCTGCAAAATACATATTGGAGTACTACTCATATCCTAAAAAACTATATTAATCAGATGCTCAATAGAGCAATTAACCACTATAATGGTGCCTTGATCACTGTATACAATAGAATTGCCACTTTGAAGGCAAAAGTCATCTGTTGTCATAACTTAGCAAAACAGCTAAGTCATTATTTATATTTACTTTTCTTTTGGGACATACTATACAGGAAGGAGTGTGGGAAAGTATCACATCACAGGTGTCACAGTCACATGAATAGGAAAGTCATATGATGAGTGTAGGAAAGTAGTGCACAGACCACATAGTAATTGTATAAGTAGTATACAAAAAGTAACATGAACTCTATTAAGTTCTCCTTGTCAACTCAAACTTAGAGGGTGATTAAGTCGTCTATGTTACGATCTTGAGGAGTAACTTAGGTTGCAACTTCAAGTCAAGACTTGAGGATGATATGAGAGTTGAGGAAGAAAGGGAATGATACAATTGGTAAAGCATAGGGAATACAGGAGAGTATCTACTATATATATACCTATATACCATAAGGAGTATATAAGGAATACATATGGCAGACATGAGATCTGCTAAGTAAAGAACATGCCCCATCAGTGAGGTGCTGACTGAGCCATTAGATATATGAAGTAATATAAAACAAAGAAGTAGTCTATGTGTAGAACACCTGGAGACAATGAGGTCAATCATTACAGTTCAGACTAAGTCGCTACACCCACCTCTAGAAAGAGCTGACAAGGCTCCCTGGAGGAAATATCACCTCAAAGACCAAGGTATCAGAGCCACTAATATTTGCAGACTCTAAAAACAAAATACACTTGCATGATTGGTTAAGCTAGATTGCTCTATATTATTCAGTATCTAGTATTATTGCAGACAATCAGAAAATCATGTGTGCCCTCACTAGATTACATGCTCCTGCCAGCACATATATAAAGTCATACTATGATAAGATGTAAGCAGGACAAAGTGTTGGATCCTGGGGCAACTTTGTCCAGAAACTAAAAAATATTTATGGATAAAGAAATGATAAGAAGAGAGTGAAGAAGGAACTAACAGTGCTCTGGGTCAACAAGGATATTAACATAGAGTCGTGAAGACTTAGAGTTCACCTTAGGTTGTAAGAGCGACTGGAGCACAAGATTCCAGGAGAATCCTCAGTTAATATTACAGTTTGCAATTATGATACAACTCACCTCTAGGAGAATTCTCAGAGATTAGGATGAGGCTCCTGAAGGGATGTTCTATATTATATACTAAGTTAACATTCTTTGGTGTCAGGGTCAGTGTAATCGGAGCTATACTAGTATGTTTAAGTATTACTAAAGTAATACTTAAACAGGCTTAGGCTGCTCCAGAGTATTGTTATACAGTTCAGGGGTGGAAATAGAGCTGTCCCCTTATATTCACCCCCCCTTCAAGATTGCTATGTCTCGGAGCAATGGATTCCAAATGAGAAATGTTATTGAACTCCACATGCTGAATGTATCTTGGAGCTCCTGGGTATTTGCGATGGAATTTTACCATCAGTTCTGGTGTGGAAACTTCAGAGGCAGATTCCCAAGAGTTGTGTTCATGGCCATATCCTTTTCACTTGATAAGATACTGGAATCTTCTCTGGTGCCAACGACTGTCAAGTATCTCTTTTACCTTCCACTCCACTTCTCCATTGATAACTATGGGTAGTGGGTGATCTTCTGTTTTCTGTCCTGTGATTGGGTCATCCAGAGCTGGAGTAAGCTTCACTATGTTGAACACTAGATAGAGTTGCTTCATCTAGTGTGGCAGCCTTAAGCAATAGGCCATAGGTCTAATCTGCCATTCCACTACAAAAAGGCCAAGCCGTCGATGTGAGAGTTTCTGTGAGGGGCGCATAGTCTGGATATCTGACGTGTTAAGGAAGACTTTGTCACTGGGTTTGAACACTGGAGCTAGAGTTCTTCGTCGGTTATAGTATCTTTTTATGTCGTCCTGTGCTTTGCAGATCGTGGACTTCACTTCTTTGATCACCATTTTTATCCTTTCTATGAATTCATTGACTGTCTCTAGACTAGAAGAGTTCTGTCAGGGTTTGAAGCCCATGCGAGAAAGTCTTCCGGTGTCGAGCAGGAACGGAGTTTATTAGGTGGTAGAGTAAACATAATTGTTGTGCTGGAACTCCGCCATGGGTAAGAGATTGTATCAGTTATCTTTCCATTCGTTCACAAAGAGCCAGAGGTACTGGTCTAACTCTTGGTTGACATGCTCCATTTGTCTGTCAGTTTGAGGATGCCAGGCTGTAGAAGATGCTAACTTTATTCCTAGTAGACAGTAAAGTTCTCTGGTGAAATGAACTATGAACTGAAGTCTGCAGTCCGAGATTACATATTTTGGAAAGCCGTGGAGCTTCCAGACTTGATGCAGGAAAAGCCTAGCTGCTTCTTCCACCGTCACCATCATGTGCATTGGAATGAAATGTGCTCGTTTTGACACTGAGTCCACCACTGTTATCATTGCATCATGTCTGGAGGAGAGGGGGAGCTCTATAACGAAGTCCACACTAAGCATATCCCATCACGAGTCTGGAATCCAGAGAGGGTGCAGTTTGTCTACTGGAGCCTGCCTTATCAGTTTCGTTCTAAGGCAGAGGTCACAGGTACTGATGTACTGTTTGATATACCTAGACATTTGAGGCCACCAGTAGTTCTTAGATACTAACTCCAGCATTTTCCAGTGTTTGGAGTATCTAGCGACCTTCATATCATGGCACAGCGAGACTACTTGCCTCCATAAGTCTGGATTCTGGGGAATGTAGATCTTGCCTCTAAACCAGAGTAGTTCTTTATCTTTCAACCATTCTGCAGAGTGGACCATCTTACTTGATGCTTGCCAGAGTTCCCTTGCTGCCTTTGCCACTAGCTCTTCCTGGTCTCCTTTCTGGTTCCTTTGACAAATTTCTCTAAGAATGTCCTTCTCCAGTCCTTTCAGCTGAACTCCTTTGAGAGCTCAGATTGCAAAAAGCTCTGGTCGTAAAAGGACCATGTCTTCGTTATTAGAGGCTCTATTACCATGGTCCAGTCTCTGTAATAATACGTCTAACTTTCCTATGGAATGTTCTGGGCGGTGGATTAACTTAAAGTCGAGGTGGGCTAAGTACAGGGACCAACAAGCCTGGTGACGGTTGAGTTTCTTAGCTGTCATGAAATACTCCAGGTTCTTGTGGTCCATCTAGATCTCTACTGGGTGCCAGGCTCCTTCTAGGAAATGCCTCCACTCTTCCAGTGTGTGGATGATAGTGAGCATCTCCTTGTCATAGACCTCGTAATTCCATTCCACTGGAGACAGGGATTTGCTGTAGAAGGCCACCGGGTGCCATTTCTCCTCTCTAGGTAGTTGCTGAAAGAGTCTTGAGACGTTCAAAGGCTTCCCATTCTTTGGCATCCCAGTTCCAGGCCTTGTCAGAACAAGTGAGGTCAAAGAGGGGTCTGGCAATAGTTGAGAAATCCCAGATGAAGCGACGGTAGAAGTTAACAAAGCTTATGAAAGCCTGCACGTCAGTTCGGTTCTCCAGAGTAGGCCAATCACAAACTCTGGCAACTTTAACAGGGTTCATCTCAACCTTGTTTTCCAAGATGACCAGTCCGAGGTACTCAATCTGCTTCCAATGGAACTCACACTTTTCCGAACAGAGGAATAACTTGTGCTCTACTAGTATCTCTAAGACTCGCCAGACTGCTCATTCGTGTTCATTATAGTTTGGAAGGTAGCAGGACTATTGGTCATTCCGAAGAACATCATGAGAGGTTCAAAGAGGCTGTGGTTGGTGTGGAAGGCCACTTTCCATTTATCTCCAGGCTTGATACATATGTTATTGAAACCCCATCGGACATCAAGTTTTGTGAAGTACCAGTACCTGGCTCCACAGAGTTGGGAGATAAGTTGGGAGATAAGAGGAAGGGGGTACCTATTCTTGACAGTTATAGTGTTTAGCATGCAATAGTCTTGGACCAGCCAGAGCGAATTATCTTTTTTTTTAATGAAGAACACAGGGGCCGCTATGGGGGATTTGGAAGGTCGGATTCGTCTAGTATGCAGGTTTTCTTCTAGGAAGGTGTCCAACTCAGCCTATTCCAATAGGGACAGGGGATAGACCTTTGATGACTTAGGCTCTACTTCAGGGATCGGTTCGATAGCATAATCCTACTTGTAGTGCTTGGGCAGTATGTCAAAGTCCTCCTTGGCAAACATGGATTGGAACTCTGCGACATAAGCAGGTAGCAGAGTAGTAGTAGCATATATCTCTTTACTATGCCTAGTTCCTTCCGCAAGACGCTGGGAGGTCGTAGCTGTGGCTCGGAAGTCGGCCTGAGTGAGCTCCAGAAAAACACATGTAAGGAACGGTCAGTCTCCAGGCTCCCAATTAGAGCAGTACATTGGCGGAGGTGTGTCTTCAAGCTCTAGTTCTTCTTGGAACAGGGATGTGGGTCCGTTGCAACACAATCAGAGGGCTTGGAGTTCAGTCCTCTTCTGGTGGGTCTGTTCCTTCTGCATGGCGTGTCTTTTTTTACACTGGAGTAGACAACAGGTCATTTCGACTTCTCCCTTTTCCCAGTCAATCCTGGAATTGTGGTCCTTGAGCCAGTTGTAGCCTAGGATTAGACTCTGCTTCCCAAGTCCAGAGACGGCCAGAAGCATCCTTTCAGAGTGAGTCTTGTAGCGAAGAACTATGTCCATGACTTTGGAAATCTGTCCTGCTTTGTTAGGGGAACTATTGATATTGAAGACCAGAATGTTACATGAGAGGGTCTGAGTGTTCATCCCTTTCAAACAAATGAAATCTCTGTCGATGAAGCTTCCAGTTGCTCCACAATCCAGGAGGGCCTTGACAGAGTGGAGTTCGCTTGTGTTTATAGTTCCAACTTCTACCAGCAGGAGCAGGGAAGTCCCTCACACGTCCAAGGTACTAATCGAAAAGAGCTTGGGCAACCTCTTCTCCTACTTGGGTCTATAGAGCAGAGCAGCGACTAGGGGGTTAAGGGGCTGTGCATCTACTAGTTCACTATCAATTGTATTGGGATCCTCTATAGTCAATACAGTGAACTTATTTACTGGCGACTAGGGTGCACTTATCACCGGCCACGTTATGCAAAATCCTTCTCTTCCAGGGGACCAGACTTCTCTGATGGAACTGCATCTTTCAATGCCAACAAATCTTCAATCAACTTCTCCTGCTGTTCCAAAGTGAGTTGGTGAACGTCCATACGGTGGGGGCAGTCTCAGACTACATGGTTTGCGTCTTCACATTAGTAACATCCCCGTGGAGGCAAGGACCTTGTTTTCCTAGTCACGTCAATGTCTATGAGGACTCCCATAGATGGAGCAGGTGGTGAAGGTTTTGGGGCAGAACAGAGGGCAGTCTTGCTACAGACAAAGGTGGGGGTTGGGCAGAGACAGTTTTAGGTAGTGTAGAAGGGGCAGAGCGCGACACAGACTGGAAAGCCTCATTGGCGAGACATGCCTGGTCAATCCTTCATGCTACTCTATGTCATACGTTGGGGTCAGTGTCGGCGGGTCATCTGTATGGCATGGTGGCAATCTGGTTCTGAATGCCCAATCTGAGACTTCATCAAAATTTCACTACTAGTGTCTGGGGATCTATATAACCTGTGTCGGAGACCAGGGCTTGGAAGTTGTCTAGATAGTCGTCCACCATCCAACCTCCTTGGTGGTAGGAGGCTTCTTCCAGAGCATTGATCATGTCTGCTTCCACATTAACAGAGAAGAAGTGGACCCAGAACTGTTGTTCAAAGTCCCTCCAGGTTTGGATGGGGAAAATGCTGGTATCTGCTTCCTAATGGAACACATTTTCGGACCACTTGGCAGCGCGACCACCTTTGAAGAACATGAGGGCCCAGAGGATTTTCTCTTGTTTGTCATGGAATTGCTCCAGGGCCAGATGGATGTAGAGAGAGCAGGAGTTCAAAAATGCATAGCCGTTGTGACATTCTCTGCTGAAGTCTGGAGGGCAGGAGAGCTTAGGATGTGTTCATCTCGCCGTTAGAGTGAGGGGCAGAGACACTGAAGGAGATGGTACAGATGGAGGAGGTGTGTTTGGTACAGGCAGAGGGGGGGGATTAGCCACTAGCTGTGTAAGCTGCTGTAGCTGCGTGGTCAAGGCTATGAGTGTAGTATTGATGTTGTTTTCAGAGACGTTTTGTCTCTCTGTTAGCTTATGGAGATGGTGTTGCAGGTACCCTAAGACATCGGCTATGCCTTGGGAAGTGTCTGGAGGTAATGACATCTGGAGAGCAGAGTTCCTGGAGGGCTGGGTATGACAGGGGAGGGCAACCTATTGGGTAGCTGTCCACTAGGATAGTCCAAGGCTCCGTTTTAAAAATCCTAATCTGCTGTAAGGGCAACTGGAGCACAAGACTCCAGGAGAATTCTCAGTTAATATTATAGTTTGCAATTATGATACAACTCACCTCCAGAAGAATCCTCAGAGATTAGAATAAGGCTCCTGAAGAGATGTTCTACATTAACATTCTTTAGTGTCAGGGTCAGTGTGATTGGAGCTATACTAGTATGTTCAAGTATTACTAAAGTAATACTTAAACAAGCTTAGGCTGCTCCAGAGTATCGTTATATAGTTCAGGGGTGGAAATAGAGCTGTCCTCTTACATAGGTAGATATTCAGGAAGAACTTGAGAGTTTTCCATTGTATTCTGTATACTACTTATACTATTTTTACATAGTCTGTGCACTTAAAGTCTTGTAATCACATGTTCTTCTAGAATATTTAACAATTACCTGACCTGATCATGTGATATAGTTTACTTAAGTTTCCTATACTATTTATAGTTTTATCCTATTATATGTCTTGAGATTATGGATTACTTGTTCAAAAGCACAGAAAGTTATTTCCTTTTTAGAGCTCTTATAACATAGCCCCTCTTTTAAGATTCTTTGTTCCAAGGAATTTTTCCATTAGCTCTAATTTTCCTCCGATCTTTTTTCTCTTTCCCTTTCATACCTTTTTCATCCTATCCATAGAGTAATTTGGTCATAAATTCCCTAGGTAGTTCCTAACTAAATTTCTTCTCTGCTTTTTTCTATTCTTGTTACTTGAGTTCTTTAGCCTCTTTTCCATACTTCCTCTTAAACTTGTCTATTACAAATGGTCACTTACTTAGTTTGTGATTAAAGATTGGATATTCAAAAGGCTTAAAAATGCAAAGGTAGATAGTGATAAAAGAAGTTGTTAAGTCTGAGGTCTAATCCTCAGACTATAAATCCTTATATACAGAATTATGATGGTCTGTGCACTAGGATAGATTATCACATACTACTACCTATTGTTCTACATATGGTAG
>Ga0153968_1000275_pt1 | contig 10810 bp, 6 predicted proteins | sample TSGA052MetaG_FD_104729 | JGI IMG/M metagenome (GOLD analysis project Ga0153968, IMG submission 104729) | Attine ant fungus gardens microbial communities from Georgia, USA - TSGA052 MetaG | ecosystem: Host-associated > Fungi > Mycelium > Unclassified | place: USA: Georgia, George L Smith State... | reverse complement strand
GGTTAGGTTATCATTATTTTAGCACAAAGACACTACCATATGTAGAACAATAGGTAGTAGTCAGGTGATAATCTGTACTAGTGCACAGACCATCACTTTCCTGTATATAAGGACTCATAGTCTAAGGATTAGACCTCAGACTTAACAACATCTTTTGTCACTTATCTAACTTCGCATTTTTGAACTCTTTAAAGTATCAAAGTACCCATCACAAATAGTAAGTGATAGTATTGTATAATATTTTCTTTAATTTCTAGACATGGTCTTCTCTCTCTTCCTCAAAATCTCCAGGCTGCTCCATGTATACATTAAATACATTTCTGCTACTGAGAAATGCTGAAATGAAGTTGATCTGCCATAATCAAAGCTGTTGAGGGACTACTATTACACATACTAGGCAAACAAATTCAAGTCTTACCATTGAAGCATAGGTTTCACCGTAATCCTCTCTAGTCACCTAAGTATAACCTTTTGCTACTATTCTAGCTTTTTTTTCTCAATCTTCCCCTTTTTATTCCACTTTACTGCAAATATCCATTTTGACCCCACCATATTTTTACTAGACAGTCTAGACACAATCTCAAATATATCTTGTAATTTTAGTATTTCAATTTCCTTTGTCATGGGATCTAACTACAAATCTGGCCTTTTCATAGCCTTATTGTAAGTTTTTGGTACTTGAATACTTATATTAGTGATATAGGTGACAGAACGATTGAGATACTCAGTGGATTCCTTGAGTTTTGCACTAGATTTTGGATCTCTTTGTATTTGGCAGACAGCCAAAGGTAAGTTTGTCTCCTTTTTTTTGTCAATAGTCTTGCTAATTGGTTGGGCTATAAATGTCTCATTTGATTCTTTTTTCTCATTATGAATTCTTGGGATAGATAGTGGTCTTGGAGCAGTTACCTGTAGTGGGTCAGAGTTTGGACCAAGGTTTGGATTTGGATTTTCAGGTGTGCTTTCTTGTTTTGTCTCAGTTTTGAGTTCTAGGCTTGGTTGAAAGGGATCATTCTCTTTGTTAAATATTATTGGGTTAGGCTATTTGGCTATGTATGTTATCCCTTCTTCAAAGATGACATCCCAAGACCTAAAAACTACACTAGTAGATTTATCTAGTAGCTTATACCCATTATGTCCAAAATAGCCCAAAATTGACACTCGAACTGATCTTGCACTGAGTTTGTATAACTTTAGGTCCTGGGGCATATGCTATTGATCCAAAAGGCCTCAGATGGGAAATATCTTGACATTTTCCAAACCAAACTTCTGCCAGAATTATTTTTGGTCATTGTGAAGAGGGAATAAAGTTTTGAACATAGACAATTGTTTGAACTACATTAGCCCAGTATTTAAGAGCTATGCTTGATTCAGCCATGACACATTGTACTCTATTGAGGATTGTTTGTATGCTATGTTCAGTGGCACTATTCTGCTGATAGGCATAAGGTGTAGTAAATTCAAATACCAAGCTATATACAACTTGGTAATCTTCCTATACCATGTTATACCATTCTTTACCCATGTTGAGTCTTATGTGCTTGAGCTTCTTACCAGTTTGTCATTCTGCTTCAATATGGTAAGCCTCTAGTATATTTAACATCACATCTGCTGACTTTGTTTTAAGGAATACAACAGTTTTGTAGAATGAGAATCTATCTATGATCAGCATAAAGTAGATATAATCTCCAGTTGATTGAACTTATGATGGTCCCCAGATGTTGATGTAGATCCTTTCAAGAAGTTCTGTTTCTCATGAACTAGCCTTGTTGAATGGGTGAGTTGTGTGCTTGCCAAAAATACAATCTTCATAAAGGCCATTCATAGACAATTCTCCTTTAGTTGTGAGTCTATTAACCAATTTTCTAGATATCATATTACATATCAATTCTGTGCCTGCATGTCCTAATCACCTGTGCCAGATATCAAAGCTCATAGCCTGTCATTTAGATTGGGTAACAAAAATGTCTATTAATGCTTTGTTTACATTAACTGCATATAATCAGCCAAATTTTGCTATAGTCATTATGATCTCTCCTTCAGATGTCAATACTAGAGCTTTGTTCTCTCCTTTAAAGAACATATCTACACCTTTTGTGCCAAGTTGTGATACAGAAATCAGGTTGGATCTGAGGTTGGGAGTATATAGAATACCATTAATGGAAACTCTTCTAGTTTTTCTATTAACACTGGTTTTGAACTCTATCTTTTCCTTTTCTATAATATCAAATGTTGAGTCCTTTTTTGCTGATATCCTAAAGTATAGTTCACTCAAAGTGGTATAGGACACAAACAATAACCTGTTTGTGAAACAGTGATTGGTAGCTCCAAAGTTGATAAAGATAAGAATGTCTGGTGTATTCTCAAACTGTGTACAAAATATAATAGGATTCTCTTTAGACCAGGTATTAGCTACTTGTACCCTCTTCAAAGCATTTTCTTGCATTATTGTTTTATTATATCTGCAAGGGTTTAGGTTATTATAAGGTATGTTCACACTGAATGTTGGAGTAGCTAATACCTTGAAGTTCTTCTGATCTGTTAATATATATGCAAAAACTTGCTTTTTTCCTTTATCAGGGGTATCAGTAGTCATAATGTAAGCTTTAGTTTCTAGCTTGAATTCTCCCTGTCTTGTGCTAAATACTGTTTCTCTTAGGTCTTCTCTTTTTTCAAAACCAGGAGAAAATTGTCTCTCCTGGCCAGTAACACATCTCAATAGTATGTCCTTGGCATCGATAGTTTGGATTAACACAAATAAGCTGGGACCTTTCCTTTTGTTTAGAAGTACTTGTTTGAAGTGCCATTGCATTCTGGCCAATATTGGTAGGTCAATTTTTGTTGATCTTGGTATACCAGATTTGGAGACGAGCTATCATATCTGCTGAAGTCATATTTAGGTCATATAGTGGTGCAGCTATGGGATTCCAGGATTTGGGTAAAGAAGTTATAATTATATTTTTGAAGTCTTTATTGTTAATCTTTGATCCCAAGACTTTAGCATCTGACCATTTGTTGTGCATGTTAATAATAAAGTTATTGAAGTCAGTGCAATCTAAGTAAGTCATATTCCATAAAGTCTGCTCTGCATTTAACCATGCCATATTTAATGCCTTTTCATAAGTATTAATATATGAAGTCTAGGTCTTAGCAGCTATACCATCAATGTTAATTCCTAGTCTAGTAGGGTTTCTGTATAAGAAAGCTAAACTCCAAGCCAGAATTAAGCCAACTGCTCTTTGTTCAGTAATTGACAAAGAGAACTCAATAGAGTTCCCATTGGATTTACTACACTATATATACAGTTACTATATGGCTATGCTCTTTATCTCCTATAATCTCCATATTACTTGTCAACTGACTCCCCTGTTACATATTGTGACTGTGACATGACTGTGACATGACCATTGTCACACCCTTTGTGACTTTGTGACTTGTCATGTAATATCTTCCCATACTCCACCTTAGTAATAAAAGAAAAGAAAAGAAAAAGAAATATTAAATAATGACTTAGCTGTTTTTGCCAAGTCATGATATCCTGGTATTAAATATAAGTAGTCCCAGTGTCTAGGCATTGCATGCTTTCTATTCATTGAGAGATAGAGTATTTGAGTCCCAAGATATTTTAGCAGGAGAAAATATTGTTGCTAGTAGAGTAGGGACATGTGATAGAGCTATTCAAGTAACCAAATGCTCCTTTTACTACAGCTGCTGTGTGAATAAGTCTTTGCCATGACAACCAGTTGGTACCATCAAATTTATCTGTTTTGAAGAAAATAGATGTGGTTGAAGATATTTCTGTATTTAATATCAAGTTTCTGGTAAAATTTAGTAAGTGCTTGGGCCCATAACCTTTTACACAGTAAGTCTAAGATGTTGTCATTAGATATAGATAAGAAGAACTAGCAGAACAGGTCTCACCTCAGTGGTCAACAATATAGATTAACAATTGAGATGTAGTAATAAAGAGTTTCCAATATATAGACATAACAGTTGTCTGACTAATATGGTACTATTTGATGATAGTGTCATCAAGCTCTGCCTCTACAACTGTGAAGATACAACCACAATGGTCCACTTCAATACTCTTGATTATGAAGAGCATGTTAGCATAAGGTTATGAAGACTTAAGACTTAATCTAGGTAGTTATTTAAAAATAACTCAATAGAGTTTCCCATTGGATTGTACTATTATACAAATATTACATGGTCTGTGCACCTATTTCCTACAATCACAAGATACTTACTAATAACTATATATATCTTATATAAGCTTTCCTATGCTATTTATATCCTTTCTTGTTATATTTTGCATGTTATCTACCAAGTTGATAAATGTGTGGGAAATAGTTTCCTTTTTGGGAACCATCTCATTAGAAATATGCAGGAAAACATCCTAAGAATTGTGAGTAACAGTATCACAAATAGTCATTTACTATTTGTGATTAGGTTGAAGATGACTTCAAAAAGTGCTTGCTTATAAGCAAAGTTAGACAAGTGACAAAAGATGTTGTTAAGTTTGAGGTCTAATTCTCAGACTATAAGTTCTTATATATAGAAAAGTAATAGTTTGTATACTAGAGCAGGCCATCACATGCTACTACCTATTGTTCTATATATAGTAGTGCCTTTGTGCTCTAAAATGCAATAACTTAACCATATGGAGGCTGTCCTTTGTTCTAATTAAAGGCAGATAACTATCTATGGGTAATTAATTAATGTCCATATACAAATATTAAGAACTTCATATCTCTACTAATATTAATCACCTCAGGATTGTTCTAAACTCATTCTAAGCATTATGAAGAGAGCTTCTGTTGAGCCTAGAAGCAAAGCATCAATTGTGGCAGTTTCTGAGATATTGGCAATTTAATAAATGGTACCATAGTAGTTATCTATTGATCTGCCTGATATCTCAGCCAATATTGATTGCTTTGAGACATGACTAGTATCAATTGAAAGGTCTTTTCAAGGGCTTTCCATAGCCATTGAGACCATGAAAATTGTTGAAGAATTGATGGAAATAAGTCCAAATGAAGTTTGTAACATTACCCTCTCTCTTAGTTTGAGCTCTGTTGAGAAATTATCTTGTTTTTGGTATACTCTGGAGATGTTCTTGCAGCTTTTCACCTACATTTTGTAAATTTTCTTCAGGTTCCTATGTATTGTCTTCTTGAGTGTATCCTTTCTATCTAACAAGGTATTTATTCTTTCTATATCTTTGTTGTAAGTTCAGAATTTTTTCTATTTTCCATTCTTCCTGGCCTTGTATTAAGTTTGGTAATGGAGGAGTGGCTTTCTGGCCACAGATGGTAGATTTGGAGTATTGAGTTAACTTGCTTGTATGAAAGACTGGGTACAATATTTGGTAGTAAGGTAATATCCTAAGCTAGAACATAACCAAGGACAACTTTTCTATTATTTCAGATGGTCCTTTGTACTAGGGTCATAATGCTTGCTTCACAGTCTAGTAATCCTTCAAATTGAGTAGTACTTTGTTGCCAACTTTAAATGGGGTACTTTGGACTTTCTTGTCATAGTACTATAGCAACTTGGCCTAGACAACTTAGTCATCCTTCAAGTCTGAGTTAACAAGGAGAACTCAATGGAGTTCCTATTAAATTTTTTATACTACTTATACAACTACTACATGGTCTGTGCACTGTTTTTCCATACCCATCATGTGACATCACCCTGTGACTTCCTATCATGTGACTATGACTATGTGACACTTGTAACATGACACTTTCCCACACTCCCTCCTATGTAGTAAGTCCAAAAGAAAAAGAAAAAGAAAAGAAATATAAATAATAACTTAGCTGTTTTGTTAAGTCATAAAGTAACTACACCATATTCTTGGATGAAAACCAATTATGAAATGAGCTCTTTTGGTAAGCCTGTTGATAATAACACAGATAGCATTGTAACCATTTGACTCTGGCAATTGAGTGATTAAGTCTGTTGATATTATTTTCCAAGGCCTGTTAGGTATCTTGTTAGGCATGAGTGGTCCAAAAGATTGCTATTATGAATCTTGAGTGGAACTACTACTATTATCAACCATGGTCTGATAACAAGTAGTTAGTTAATGAAATGTTGGCATTGTTGAATGAAGACATTACAATGTAGTAATACATTATATGTCTTAGACTCAGAACATTGGACTTATAGTATAGACAGGACTCTTTAGAAAAATCTTGGACTATTTCCCTTTTTATCTTTGAACTGGACTAAATGGGATAATATTAGACTAACCCATTATTAGACATTGACTTAACTCTGACTTAACTTGTCACCTTCATTGCTGATCTATTACCTAACTAGTCACTTAGAGTTATAAGCAGTATTATTGTAAAAAAGCTAAACTCCAAGCTGGAATAAAGCCAACTGCTCTTTGTTCAGCAATTGACAAAGAGAACTCAATAGAGTTCCTGTTAGATTTACTATACTATATATATAATTATTACTGTGGCTATGCACTTTATCTCCCACTATTTCCATACTACTCATCAACTGACTCCTTTGTCATATGTGGTGACTGTGACTTGTGACTCCATATGATGTGACCATTCTGTGACTGCTGTCACACCCTTTGTGACTTTGTGACTATTATGTGATACTTTTCCCATACTCTGCCTTAGTAATAATCTAAGAGAAAAGAAAAGAAAAGAGATATTAAATAATGACTTAGCTGTTTTGCCAAGTCATAACAGTTATCACATTGTAACAACTGTTATACACCTAGTTAGAATAAATACAGAACAGAAAGAGAAGAGAACAACAAGTTCTCTCTTTTTGTGTTTTTTTCTGTAAATCTCTACATTGAGGAACCAGTACTCTTACTGTCTTAGGACAATCTTAAGGATGCTACTCAAAGTCTCATTAATATCTATCTTCTAATATAACTTCACTGAAAACCTTAACTGAACTCTCTAACGAGAAGCATAAAGATATCAAGTATTAGATATAGACTTCAAGTTAAACATATTCAACTGTGAGATCTAGAGTCTTAATAGTTGTTGTGGGCAATTTTTCATCCACTGATATATATTATAACTTGTAATGTATTTTTTGATAAATATAGTTATCCTAGGCTATGTCATGACCTAACAAAATGGCTAAGTTATAGCAACTTAGCCTAAGACAACTTAATCACCCTCCAAGTCTGAGTTAACAAGAAGAACTCAATAGAGTTCTTATTATTTTCTGTATACTACTTATACAACTACTACATGGTCTATGTACTACTTTCTCACACTCATCATATAACCCATTATGTGATATCATGTGATGTAATGCTGTGACTTCTTTTTATGTGACTATGACCATGTGACTATGTGACATGACACTTTCTCACACTCCTTTCTATATAGTAAGTTCAAAAGAAAAAGTAAAGTAAATATAAATAATAACTTAGCCATTTTGCCAAGTCATGACATAAGTTATTTTCTATTTTTCTTTTTGTTTTGTTTTGTTTTATTTAGTTAGATCATTACTAAGGTGGAGTGTGGGAAAGTATCACATGATAGTCATAGAGTCACAAATGTCATGTCATAGTCACAGTTACAATATATGACAAGGTAGTCACATGATAGGAGTAATATGAGGACTATAGGAGAACAAAGCATAGTCACCAAAGTAAAATAGATAAGTAGTATAGAAAATTATCACAAAAGGTCACTTACTAATTTGTGCTGGGTGATTTGATACTTGAATAGTTCAAAAAAGCAAAGTTTAGACAATGACAAAAGATGTTGTTAAGTCTGAGATCTAATCCTTAGACTATAAGTCCTTATATAATTGTGATGGTCTGTGTACTAGAACAGATCATCACATGCTACTACCTATTGTTCTACATATGGTAGTGCCTTTGTGCTAGAAATAGTGATAACTTAACCATATGGAGGTTGTCCTTTGTTCTAAGAAAAGGACAGATAACTATCTATGGATAATTAATAAAGTCCATGTACAAACATTGAGGTCTTCATATCTCCACTAATATTAATCGCCTTGAGGTTGTTCTAGGCTCATTCTGAGCATTATGAAGAAGGCTTCTGCTGAGCCTAGAACTGAAGCATCGATCATGGCGGTTTCTGAGATATTAGCGATTTAATAAACAGTAACATAGTGGTTACCAGTTGATCTGCTTAATATCTTGGCCAATATTGATTGCCTCGAGACATGACTGGCATCAATTGAAAGGTCTTTTTGAGGGCTTTCCGTAGCTTTTAAGACTGTGAGAATCATTGAAGAATTGATGGAGATGTGACCAAATGAAGTTTGTGACATTCTCTTAGGGTAAAATATCCCTGAGGGAGTCACTGGTACCCTTGAAAAGGGGTTTGACCAGAGTACTCATCTTGGTGTCTGTCACTTGATCCCAATGAGATTGTTCTGTGATAATCAAGTTCTATGGCAGGGGCTAAAGGCTAGGGTAGGGCAGTAGATATCGCAAATAGAAGGGGTAGGGAAGTCTTTAGGTAGATAAATGTTTTTGGAAGGCAGATATTTTGTAAGGGGACATCTAGGGTGATGCTTAGTAAGTTTTGAGGGTCTGATCTATTAATGGCCCAGCGACAGATCATGTATTGCGTTCCCATCGTTCCTAACCTCTCCTGTCTGTGTTATGCAGTACGATGCCTATTATTAGTTGTTCTAGGACATTCTGTGATTATAGATTAGTTGCCATGGTAGTGTGTGCCTGACTATCTAGTGTAGTATATATACTAGCAAGTGTGTATAGATATATCCCCACTTGAATCTCAAACTAGCTTCCGGGACTCTTCATTAGCTTAAGGGTGATTGCCTCTAAGTGGTTCCCTAACATATTTGGTGGTAAAGAGTCTGTCATTTAATGTAGTTTTCTCATTCTTCACTGCCTAGGCTACTAACTATATGTTAGTACTTGGGAGGCATGCTTATAACATATGCCATAGGATCTGCCACTGCAACCCCAATTGCCTCTTGCTCATTTGTATTTAGAGTAGTTGGCTTTATAATTGATGATTTAAAAAAAGCATAGGAAAGGAGTCACATTACTGTCACAAAGTCACAAAAAGGTGTGACATCAGTCACATTATGGTCTCATCACACAGGTCACAGTCACAACACATGACAGGGTAGTCACATAATAAGTAACATGAGGACTATGGGAGGTAAAGTGCATAGCCACAATAGTAGTTGTATATATAATGTAGAAAATCAAATGGGAACTCTATTGAGTTCTTCTTGTCAACTCAGACTTGGAGTAGATTTAAGCCGTCTTGGCTAAAGTCTTATAAATAGACATTTATATAAGTAGATAGTAGAATCCAATTATCACAGAAAAGTGACTACTAAATAGTATTATAGAGATATAACAAAATACCTGTTCAATGAACTACATAAATAGCTAGACCTTTGTTAGCAAGTAGCCTTGCTGTTAACATTAGACTATGAAGATCTTAGAGTTTACCCTAGGTAAATATTCAGAAAGAACTTGATAAAGTTCCCTGTTGCATTGTGTACACTACTTATACTATTTCTATATGGTCTATGCCCTAAAGTCCCATAATCACATGTTTTTCTGGAATATTCTACAATCACCTGACCTGATCATGTGATATGGTTTACCTAAGTTTCCTATACTATTTATAGTTTAATCCCATTGTATATCTTGAGGTTATGGATTAACTGTTCAAATGTGCAGGAAGTTATTTTCTCTCATAACACTTGCTAACATTGCCTTTTTGGTATAGTGATAAACTATGCAGTATATGACTACTGGCCCATAGCACAACTGTAATACCAATAGGGAATTCTATTGAGTTCTTTCTAAACATCCACCTTGGGTAAACTCTAAGTTTTCATAACTTTACATTAACAGCAAGACTTTAGCTGCAATGACTTAAGCCTACTCCAAGTTTGAGTTAACAAGAAGAACTTGATGGAGTTCTTATTAGATTTTCTATACTACTTATATATGATTCTAACCCTAACCCTACTTCATTCTCCCACATGTCACTATTCTCTCATGTGTCTAACAATAAAAGAAAAGACAAGAAAAAGAAAATAAATATTGACTTAGCTATTTTTGCCAAGTTATGACAATAAAGTTCTCATTAGATTAGTGAAGCTACTTATATACAATACTAACCCTAACCCTAGCTAGTATCCCATGTGTCCCAATATAACTAACTAACTAACTAACTAACTAACTAAACTAACTAACTAAACTAAAAGAAAAAGAAAAATAAATATTGACTTAGCTATTTTGCCAAGTCATGACATTAAGGTTTGATACCAAAGGTAGACTTTTTTTTACTCTTATTCTACCCTTATCCTTATCCTTATCCTTACCCCTAGGGTATACTTTACTTTGCAAGCTTTATACTTATTTCTAGTAGACTTACAGTATTATTCCAAGTGTATTGTTAAGAGTATATCTTCTTCTAAGAGCAAAGTACAATTATTTTATTCTAAATATCAGGATATACTTTACCCTCAAGGGATATCATGACTTGGCAAAATGGTTAAGTCAACATTTATTTTTTTCTTTTCATTTTTTTTTCCTTTTTCTTTTTCTTTCTAAAGATCAGACATGTAGGAGAGTTAGATAGGAAACTTTGTAAATAATAGTAAATACTAGAATATGTATAACTAGTGTACAGCAATTGAATGAGGACTATTGAGTTCTTCTTGTCAACTTAGACTAGGAGGGTTTCTAAGTCATCTCAGGCTTAGTTACTACAAAGGATAGACTTTTGTTACCCTTACCCTTACTCTGGGGGTATGCCCTACCCCTAGGGGTATAACATAACAATCAGTATTT
>Ga0153968_1000267_pt1 | contig 10849 bp, 9 predicted proteins | sample TSGA052MetaG_FD_104729 | JGI IMG/M metagenome (GOLD analysis project Ga0153968, IMG submission 104729) | Attine ant fungus gardens microbial communities from Georgia, USA - TSGA052 MetaG | ecosystem: Host-associated > Fungi > Mycelium > Unclassified | place: USA: Georgia, George L Smith State... | reverse complement strand
TTCATTCTATCAACAGCACATTCCCCATTCTTTGTCAAAGCCCAACCTATGTGACTTCCTGCAATGGTAAAGGTGAAGTGAAGGCAGCCCACCCATGTTTTGAGTGTTGGGTGTAAGACTCTAGCCACAATGACTTAAGTCCACTCCAAGTCAGAGTTGACAAGGAGAACTCAATAGAGTTCCCATTTGATTTTGTACACTACTTATATATTTTACTACTATGGCTATGCAACATCCTCCTATGGTCCTCATGTTATTCCCATCATGTGTCTACCTCATCACATGTTGTGACATGTGACATGTGACATGACCAAATGTGTGACTGATATATGTGATCAATGTCACACTTTTGTAACTATGTGACTGTCACATGATACTTTCCCATTTTTTTTTTTTAAATCATTAGTTTATTACACGGGGCGTGGAGGCAGGCCGTGGTGTGATACTTTCCCATACTCCACCTTAGTAATGATCTAACTAAATAAAAGAAAAGAAAACAAAAGAAAAATAGAAAATGACTTAGCTATTTTGCCAAGTCATAACATTGGGGCTTTACCATTGAGTTTTTGATTAGGGGATTACAAAACCACCTGGACAGCAGTGTTAACTTGGCACAATCCTTTTGGACTACCATTTGCATTTTGGATGCTACTCTCTAGGAGACTAAAGCAAGAAAAGCTCTACCAACAAGAGCCTCAACTGGTACAATACATCCAACATGTGTCATAATGATCACAAGTCAGACATAAATAAACAAACAAAGTAGACATAAAGATAGAAGGTGAAATCATGATGATATTAGTAGTAGAGGTTTGGTAGAATAGGGGTCCCTCATGGACTCAAGGGGGGAGATAATGGTGGTTGATTGAAGTTGTATTTATGATAAGAGTAGGAGCATGCATGACTACTGTCAGTGTTAAATTAAATAATTATTGTATTGTATATTACTGTAGGTTAATATGTGAGCTGTACTTAGATAAGTACACTTGCTTCTTTGTCTCAACTGCCATGTCACAAGAACCTCTTTGCTTTTCTCGAGATCTCTCTTTTCTATCAGGTTGTCTATCAATATCTATTGGATAACCCAGTGAGTAGGCCATCATTTGTTCCCACTGTAATTGCTGCTCTCCATCCTTCTAACAGGTTATGGGCCCCAGTTTTCCCTGACCTCCTTTGGTGCTCTCAAGCTGCCTCAGTTGATGAAAAGGACTTGACTAGCTTGCTAACCTGTTGTGAATCAAAATGATCTCTCTATTGAATTACCTCATGCCCATAGGATCCTCTGCTCCTTTGCAGATGCTATGGCCCATGACTGTTTAGGATGAAGCACTGTGCATTCATTGCTGCATCTGTTCCCTGAACTAAGCTGATTTCTTGATAATAGCTATGACAAGTTTAATATCTACTATTCCTTGTCTCTCTGGCCCTACTGTTTACCCATTCTGGGCAATCAGTGTGCATTCCTCTACTGTCTTCTCCCACTCTCTAACTATCTCAGCTCAGTCCCCTGCAACTTGTGCCAATGTAATGGCTACAACTAGGGACTTTGTAGCATTGAGTAATGTAGTCTGTATGGCTTGATGTGACAATAAATTTGTGTTGCCTGTATCGCCTATAGCTGAGAATTTACAAAGATGTGATAGAGCACTATGCACTACATGCAAGGGTAAAGAAGTGTTATATAGCTGCTCTTATAATGATGAATGGTTCTTGAACTCTGGTGCCTCTGCCTATTTCACTCCTTTTGAGTTTAACTTTGTTTCTATGACTCAAGGAAATTATGGTCATGTTGAGACAGCTAGTTCTAAAGTACCTCTTTTTATGGTTGCTGTAGAAACTATCCTTATAGAACTGTCAAATATAGGCAGATGAATAATAGAGTAGAGGAGTTATAAATAGATTTATACTCTGGGACAGATATATGGTACTACTTCAGAGAATAGATAGTACTTAGTGATAGTGGAAACTTTAAGAAAGCAGGCTCCAGCAAACAGGACCAAACATTGGAGTGGAGTATGACTTGATGAACAACCCTGGCTTCAATTTATGTGTTGTGCCCTAGTCTCCAGTCATAAGGTTGGTCACTTATTTCAAAATGAGGATAAGCCAGCAGAATAGAGGTCCTAGGGATATAGAGACAGAAGTGGACAAGAATAGAGTTAAGACCAAATAACGTTAATTTACAAACTGAGGAATTATACCATAACTACTCAGTACTTATAGGTAGTTTGGAATAGGAGAAGAGTAGTCTAGAATAAAAGGAGAATAGTCTACTACACTATTCTACTATTATTAATTTTTAGGAGAATTATTAGGAGAAATATATTACATAATTGTCAGATTTCTGGAATATGACAAGAACATGAAATTATTGACCCTAAAGACAGGACAACCAGAACTGCTATCTCTAAACTATGGCCAGTATACTGTGTTTCTAGCATGACCATGTGCTTTCTCTCCACTGGACAGTTACTCCAATCTGGATTGAGTATAGAAGACACAATGGATGGTTCAACCTTTTGCAACTCATCTGGTGACACTGTCCTCTCTGCCCTACCTAATCTTTGGGGGAGCATCCAGGTTGTGAGAATATGTATCATTAAAAACAATGTTCATAATCCTATGAGCCTTGTTACAAGGCACCCAGATTATGAGACAATTCATTGTCAACTTGGGCACATCTCTGATGAAGCCATTAGACATATTTCAGACAATGTTGAAGGTGCTGAAAAGATCTGCTTTCCTAACAAGAAGTATGTATGCTGTGGTTGTGCTCTAGGAAAGCTGCACCAGCATAGTTTTCCTAAGAACCCTAAGCATTTCAGTGAGACTCTTGGATTGATCCATTCAGATCTCCTTGAGCTCCCCACTTTGTCATACTCTAAGTATAAGTGGGTAATTACATTCCTTGATAACTATTCCTTCTATTGCAGAGTTGCTTTCTTGCACAAAAAATCAGATGTTGCAGAAGTGTCATATTCCAGAAATATGATAATTATGTAATTTATTTCTCCTAATAATTCTCCTAAAATTAATAATAGTAGAATAGTGTAGTAGACTATTCTCCTTTTATTCTAGACTTCCTATAAGTACTGTGTAGTTACAGTATAATTTCTCAGTCTATAAATCAATGTTATCTGGTCCTAACTCTCTTCCTGTCCACTCTGGATTCCTAGTTCACTTCCTTAGGACCTCTTCTCTGACAACTTCCCTCCACTCTGAAGTACACGACCACCTCACAACTAGAGACCAGGGCACAACACATAAGTTGAAGCCAAGGTTGTTCATTAAAGTCATACTCCACTTTGATGTCTTCTACCTTCTGCCAGAGTCTTCCTTTGGAGTTTACACTATCATTAAGTAATATTCTTTTTTAATGTAGTATATTACTGTTACAAACTTCATTTGGCCATATCTCTATCAATTTTTTGACAATTCTCACAGTCTTAGAGGCTACAAGAAGCCCTTAAAAAGACCTTTTGATCGATGCTAGTCACGTCTTAAGGCAATTAATATTGGCCAAGATATTAAGCAGATCAACTGGTAACTACTATGTTACTATTTATTAAATTGCTAATATCTTGAAGACTGCCATGATCGATGCTTTTGTTCTAAGCTTAGCAGAAGCCTTCTTCATAACACTCAGAATGAGCCTAGAATAACCTCAAGGCAATTAATATTAGTGGAGATATGAAGGCCTCAATGTTTGTATATGGACTTTATTAATTACTCATAGATAGTCATCTGTCCTTTTCTTAGAACAAAGGACAGCCTCCATATGGCTAAGTTATCACTATTTTAAGTACAAAGGCACTACTATATGTAGAACAATAGGTAGTAGCATGTGATGATATAAGGACTTATAGTCTAAGGATTAGACCTTAGACTTAACAACATCTCTTGTCATTGTCTAAACTTTTCTTTTTTGAACTATTCAAGTATCAAATCACCAATCACAAATTAGTAAGTGACCTTTTGTGATAATTACTCTGTTTCCGGAGAGTACTTTTATCTATTACTTTGCTCCTTCGTCTTCCATAATTCCTTTCTTGACAAGAAGCAATTGAAGCTATTTTCTGGCTGTGGTTGAATACTACTTCCCACTCTGTTAAATGCCTGCATACTGATAATGGGAGAGAGTATATGACATCAGAATTGCAATCCTTTTTATATGAACAGGGAATTGTTCATAAGACAAGTATACCATATGTACATCAACAAAATGATCAAGCAGAATGGTTGAATTGGACACTGCTAGAAAAGGCACAATCCATGTGACTTGAAGTATATTTACCTGATTCCTGGTGGGAGTTTGCTTTTGCAACTGCTACTCATGTTTATAACTGTACTCCCATTAAACGTCTTAAATGAAAAACACCTCAGGAAATCTTCACAGGTGAAAAACCCAAAATATCACACCTCTGTGTTTTTGGTTGTGGAGCATATGTATATCTCCCCAATGAAGTTTGCACAAATAAACTTACACCACACTCTGGACTAATGATATTTATTGGGTATAAGGATAATGGCTATAGATTTATTTGCTACACATAAGGGAATGTTATATTCTGCTCTACCCAAGCTATCTTTGATGAAGGACACTTCCCTAGATGTCCATCTTCTCACTCTAGAGAGCAAACGTCTCCTGGTAGACTAATCTCAGAGATAGAGTTGTCAGTACCTGGACCTTTTGGTATAAATGAACTTGCTCCAATACTGTTTCTACCAATACCTGTACATCCTAGACCCCCTACTTCTCCAATCCCTCCTAACTTGCTAACTTATTCAGAATCTCCATCTCCCTCTCCTCCGCTGTGTCAGAGAGCCAAACTCCGTGCCGGAATTAAGCCAACTGCTCTTTGTTCAGCATTTGACAAAGAGAACCCAATAGAGTTCCTGTTGGATTTCCTACACTACTTATACAAATTCCTGACCCTAACCCTACACTAAAGTCCCACACTTCCTTATGAGTCACTTTTATCTCGCGCATCCATTGATAAGAAAAATAAAAGAAAAGAAAAAGAAAAGAATATTAAATATTGACTTAGCCATTTTGCCAAGTCATGACACACTGATACCACCTAAACAGTTCTCAGTAAAAATTGAAGAGGTTGAAGATGTTGAAGATGAAAATGTTAAGATGCATTCCCCAAGCCCTTCTCCTCCTGAAGCTGGTCCCTCACAGTATACTCCTCCTCAGGTTCCAACTATAATATCTCAAAAATGAGGTAGTGACCTACAGCCAGGAGAAAATATTTCTCCTCTGAGATATGGCTTGAGGGGATCAACCCATGAGACTAGAGTCCCTCACAGAGAAGACAATGTATATGGAAAGGATTGCTATCCCACAGATATTTTAAGGCACCCTGAGTGGCAATGATATCCTGGTAAGGCTGATCCAAATATGGCATACAGAATGCTTGAGAATACTCATAGATATATTCAAGCACAGTCTGACTCTATTCCAATTGGAGAAGTATACTATTCATATAGTCAATAGGATAATACTGTTGAAATAAATAGAATCCACTATAAAGTTGACTGGGTAGGACAATGACCTATCGTAATTGACAAAGAGGGAAATAGGATAGATGCCCTATCCCCAGCAGGCGAGTCAGCTACCATAGCTATTACCAATCATATGGTATGCCTTGTAAGAGAAGGGAAAGTAGAGCATATTCACTTTCTCTTGGCACTTAGAGCAACTGAGACTCATTCTCTACCAAAAACCTTTCAAGATATTGCTAAACTACCAGCTGACTCTAAGAAAAGGGGGCTTGAATTGTGCCTTGAGGAGCTGAAATTGCTCAAAGACAGAGATGTTTATGAGATTATAGACCTTCCCAAGGGAAGGAAAGCAGTCAAGAACTGCTAGGTGTTTAACATCAAGCCTGATGGTCATTATCAATCTTGTCTTGTTGCCAAAAGATTTTCTCAAGTTGAAGGGATCAACTTTGATGAATTATTCTCTCTAGTTGTCCACTATGAAACTACATGACTGCTTCTTGCTATTGCTGCACTTGAGAATTTGGACATCCAAAGTGTTGACATCAAAATAGCTTACTTATATGGTGATCTAGATAAGAAAATCTATATGGAGTAGCCAGAAGGTTTCAAACTACCTAGAAAAGAAAACAAAGTCTAGCAACTTTGCAAAGCATTATATGGCCTTAAGTAAGCTAGTTTATCCTGGTAGTGTACAATGACTGAGTCAATGCTTGCCCTAGGATTTAAGTGATGCAAATCTGATGCTAGTGTATACTACTATCATGACAAAAAGACTAAAGCACTTGTTATAGCAATTGTTTATGTTGATGATATTTGCTTTATGGGTACTAAAGGTTTCCTGCTCCTCAATGAGTTAAAGCAAAAATTTATGGCTAGATGGGAATATCATGACCTTGGTAAAACCACAGAGTTCCTAGGCATGCACATAAGCTGTGATCATAAAAATCAAAAGATATTTATTAATCAATATGAGTACTTGGAGAAGATACTGGTGCACTTTAATATTGCAGCTAATCCTACTCATACTCCACTGCCATCTGAGTTTAGTTTTAAACCAAATGAAAAGCAGTGTGATCCCAAATTTTACCAAAAGTACCAACAACGTTAGTTCTCTAATATACTTGATGATTGGCTCAAGACCAGATATTGGCTTTGTAGTTGTTAAGTTAGCTCAACAGATAGCAAACCCTTCCAACAATCACTATTGAGCTGGGTTACACCTCTGTAGATACTTGCTTGCTACTCACAGATATTGGCTTGTCTATAATGGATTAAGCAATGAATCGCTTGTAGCATACTCTGATTCTGATTGGGACCAAGACCATAAGTATTACAAGTCAACTACTGGCTATTTTACTATGCTAGCTCAAGGAACCACCTCTTGGTTAAGTCACAAACAGAAATCAGTAGCCCTCTTCTCTACTGAGGCCAAGTATATAGTGCTCTCTGATTGTAGTTACCAACTTGTCTGGATATCAAATCTCCTAAGTGAGATTGGTTTTGATACTTCTGTCCCTCATCTCTATGGTGATAACCTTGGATCACTTTTCTGGAGCACCAACCCAGTGTAAGAAAAAAGGTCCAAACATATTAACATCTAGTATCACTATGTCAGGGATGCAATAGAGGATGATAAAATCAAGCTATACCATATTGATGGAGCTAGGAACCCTGCTAATATCTTGACTAAAAATCTTGGCCAAGTACTGTTCCATCAATTCTATCAACTCTTTGGTTTGGAGATTCTCTAGACTCTCCTTTTAATTTATATTGTCACTTAATTTTATTTTTTTTAAGTCATCAATTTATTACATGGGATGCGAAGGCAGACCGTGGTAAGTACATAGTATCTACTTAAATACATAGAGAAAGAAAAGAAAATGAAAAAAGAGATAAATAAAGAAGAAAAAGTGCTGTGCTTTTACTCAGGAGAGTCGTGCCACAATGAGATCTCAACCATTGTCAAAACTGAATGTGCTAGGGTTGTCTGCTAGAAAGTGAACAAAACTGTTTATGATAATGTTGCATGGATGTGTGGAAGGGTCATGTATATCACATTCCATGACGATATGTTCTCATGTTTGAATTTTGGCTTCACTGCATAGGCAACTAATAGAGAGGTGAGGAAAGAATCTTTGTTGGTACTCTCCAATGGGAGCATGGCCAGTAGTCATGCGAGTGAAACAGGCGCAAAGTGAGTTGGTGAAGCCTATAGAAGGAAGCTATGAACCACCCTTGGCATATGTCGGTTTAATAACATTTTGATTTTCGTCTTTATAGTCGAGGAAGCATTGGCCTCTTTTAGGATTGGACATGAAGAATTCTTGCCATTCATAGAGGATGTTATCGCATTCTTTCTTTTTGTTGAATAGGTGCAATTCTTTGCTGGGAAAGATGGGAGCGCAGTTATCAGCTTTGACCTAGTCGTCTACGAGTTTGTGTTTGGGCCATTTGGCCTTACTAGGGCAAAACCAAAATTGAATTTTGTTTCTGCCATCTTTCCTGAAGAAGAAGTTGATTGCCGATGTGACTGGGATGAACATGTTTTGGAGAGGGTCAGTTTTAGATTTGAAGATTTTCTTTGCTGCGGCAATAGAATCAGTGATGACAATAATGTTATGAACATTTTCCTCCTCCATGGCAGGTATCAGGCCTAAGTGGATAGCTATGAGTTTGGCTTCTATTGATGTAATATTTATGGAGTTGACTTACAAATGTTGGACAATGGAATTGTCAGTCCAGATATGTATGATGGCAGTGGCAACTTGTGATTTTTTTATGCCTCCATCTGCTATGACGGTAATATTGTGAGGTGATGTCTGAGAAGACCTGAAGGCTTGATCAAGGTTCCAGAGGTGATGGAAGAGATCTTCATTGGATGAAAAGGGAGGAGAGTGAAAACTAAATCTACTAGAGAAATGATCGACTACTCTTGAACCTGGAGAAAGAAGAGGAAAAAGTGGATTATAACAGTCTTTAACACCATTGAGACATTTGTTGACATCCTTGATGGGACTTTTGAGGTTAGATCTCTATTTGTTGGTGAGTTTGGAGATTGCGGTATTATGCCGTACAAAAGTTTAGGCAAATTAAGTGACATTCTGCACCTTAATGACATGAATAACTAGCTCAAGAGACAAGCTTGGTCCCTCCTAGAGATGTTCCTTTAGATGCCTAGTCATGGACTTGAGCACCTAGCTCAAGTAGCAGAGTAGCGGCTGTGACCACCGCTACATACACCTCATAGACACTTGCCCAGGCACCCCGTATTGGATTCCTAATGGATTTCTCTTCTAGAAGTGCTCTCGAGGATGGAAGCGAACTTAGAACAGACTACGCGATCCAAACGACGTCATACTGTAGCTACCGATGGCCCTATTTAAAGAAGAGTTGCAATCAGATTTGGGCCATCATCACTGATGGCTAATTATAGCAAGATCAAGAGAGTCATACCATCGTGAAGTCGCCTCATAATGGCAGTAGGAGGAAACTGGAAGGTAGAAGAGTGGAAATGCATAGGAGAGGTAAGAGGAAGAACTGGGAAGCTGAGGAGAGAAGTAGTAGGGAGATTAGACGAAGGGAATACGTGCAAGAACAAGACGGCTCAAGACCGCTAATGGGGATCAAAGGGAATTGATCTCGAGATAAGGGTGACAACAAATGGGAATAGCAAATCTCTGAGATGTTTCACAGTTGTGCACTAAACAAGTAGGTACTGGGGAGGTAATCAAATAACAAAGGAGAGCTCAGTAATAGGGGAAAGGGTAGGGTACGATCCAAAAGAAACCTCAGAAATAATAATAAAATGTTTAAGGGTCCACTCGAGGTAGATCTCACCATAATAGGATCTCTAAGATGCACATTTGTCTCGCGTTGTGACACTGCTACCCTTATCTAGTCTAGTAGCCTAGCTCACCATTGATACAGCAGAACTACCTAGAACTCCTGTGACGTCGTGTGGGCTCTTCTTCAACTGACCATACAGCTAGAAGCCGACTCCAATGACACATAGCGAGCTATTAAACTCCTAGCGTAAGCAAATGTCCAAGTCCATTGGGGCTTGAATTCCTGTCAAGGGAGAGTTTGGGTGGGTTTTTTGGAAGGGAAACTAGAATACTCAGAAAGACTAGAAACTCAGTCACTCAAAAATAGCTGTTAAGCTCTAGAGCAACAGAGAGGGATGATGATGGGGGTATGATGCTTGATTCCCCTCCTGTGCCCTAGAGTATTTTATTATGATGACAAAGCAAAAAGACAACAAAGAAAGTGAGACAAAGAAAACCTCAGAATTCCCAATTCTAGCAAGGCCATAATGATGGTATGGTGCTCCTCCTGGACACCGACTAACTGCTCCCAAACACCCTAATCCTACTCCGGCGACCCTTCCTCGCACAATGGTCAGGCCTTGAGCGTCTCGACAGACCGTAGACAGAGATGGCGGTCTTGAGCCGTTTTGTTCTCGCACACGTTCTCTTCATCTAATCTCCTTACTACTTCTGTGATGCACTTCTCACTCTTCTACCTTCCGGTTTCCTCCTACCGCCACTACGAGGCGACTTCATGATGGTATGACTCTCTTGATCTCATTATAATTAGCTATCAGTGATGATGGCCCACATCTGATCATAACTGTTCTTTAAATAGGACCTCCGGCAGCTATGGTGATGGGGGATCAAAGGGAATTTGATCTCGAGACAAGAGTGACAGCAAATGGAGATAACAAGACTCCAAGATGTTTCACAGTTGTGCACTAAACAAGTAGACACTGGGGAGATATTCAAATAGAAAAGGAGAGCTTTACAATAGGGGGGAAAGGGTAAGAGATGACCCAAAAGAAATCAAAAGAACAATGATAACAAATCGAAGTTCCACTCGAGGAAGATCTCACTGTAATAGGCTCTCTAAGATGCGCGTTTGTCTCACGTCGTGACACTACCACCCTTACCTAGTCTAGTAGCCTGGCTTGCCGTCGATACAGCAGAACTACCTAGAACTCCTGTGACGTCGTGTGGGCTCTTCTTCAACTGACCATACAGCTGGAAGCCGACTCCAATGACACATAGCGAGCTATTAAACTCCTAGCGTAAGCAAATGTCCAAGTCCATTGGGGCTTGAATTCCTGTCAAGGGAGAATTTGGGTGAAGTTTTTAAGAAAGGAAGCTAGACACTCAGAAGAGTCAGAAACTCAGTCACTCAACAATAACCATTAAGCTCTAGAGCAACAGAGAGAGATGATGATGGGGGTATGATGCTTGATTCCCCTCCTGTGCCCTAGAGTATTTTATTATGATTACAAAGCAAAAAGACAACAAAGAAAGTGAGACAAAGAAAACCTCAGAAT
>Ga0153968_1000260_pt1 | contig 10934 bp, 11 predicted proteins | sample TSGA052MetaG_FD_104729 | JGI IMG/M metagenome (GOLD analysis project Ga0153968, IMG submission 104729) | Attine ant fungus gardens microbial communities from Georgia, USA - TSGA052 MetaG | ecosystem: Host-associated > Fungi > Mycelium > Unclassified | place: USA: Georgia, George L Smith State... | reverse complement strand
TTAATGGCTATCCCAACCTCTTTTTCGTTCCCGTATAGCTGTGCGGTATCTGATGGAATGCAGCAAGCAGAACGAAGCAGGCACTGGAATATATTACTCACCGATGTGGTTGAAGCCCACCGAAATTGCTTGACCAACTTCATCAATTGGTCCCCGACCATTTCCCATTCTCCAAGTCCCATATCTTTTCCAAATTAATATCAATGTCAAAATTCATCTCGCTATCCTGACGCACGCGATACCAGGAATTTTGTTTCCTGAGGTATGATAATGATCAGCTATAAGTTGGCGAAAGTGATGAAACTCACTCACCGTCATTCAACTTGATTGTCTCCCAAGGCATGTCCGACCTTTGATCAGTGAAGTGGTTGTCACTGCATACTGGAACTTTATAAATCAGATGTTTGGGGTCCTTTCCTGAAAATAGAAAGATCCTATCATATATTTGACATTAGGCTGCTGAAGAAGCGATCTATATCAGTAGGGGTGTGCATCAATTCAACTGTCGAACCATGCTGCGACCGAACAACAATGGCCTCCATCACCGTTCAAGGATCTTGCCTGCATGAGCGTGCGGGTATTAAAATGCTTTGGAGCTGATGCAAGAATTGGAAGCTGAGCGCCACGAATGTGAATCCTTATGTGACACGGTGGATCCAGGATGAAACAGCAGTTGACTCGTTCGGGATAGACAGAAGTCACGATTAGACTGCAAAACCGTCTGACAGGCAACTCGAAGAATAGCAAACGCACCGAGTTCTATCAGTTTTGTAGCCTCTTTAGATGAATGCGAAGACTCATGCCTAAAGAAGGGTTGAGCATTGCACTTCTATCACCATCGTGGCCGTAAACATATGTCGCGGGCTTATCAGAAGTTTTGCTCTGGAAACGCTCGAACCTTAGAAGGTGGAGACAAATATTCTCTTTTGGGGAGCTAAATATATCATTCCAAGCTTGGGTTAATTGGGAAGTAGCAGTCTGGTTCTGAAGCCTGTTCTTTCGGTCCAAAGTCTTATCAAAGTAATTGATAACTTCCCGATGCGACTTGACTTTGACTGCAGTTCCTTTAAATACGATGCATCACCCTGTTGTCCTATACATATATGTGTCTTGAAAGGCAATATACTTATTCTGGGACAGTGCTGTCGCCAATGAGCACGACTAAATTCCCTTTGTACTCTCATGAACACCTGATTATCTCAAGCGCTCCTCTGTTCTTACGTTGATTCTTTCACAGGATAAGGCTGAGCAGAAGCTGGGTTAGGGTCGGAGCGTGGGCAGAGTATTCCACGATTCAAAGATTCCAGCTGCTTGCACGGATGCAATAGTGCCACAACTTTAGAACAATGTTTGAGCCCTTTTCTAAAGAGAAGGCAAAGAAGAGGGCCAGGGCAAGAGGACATAGTGGGCTTGATATCATCTGGAGACATGTGTAGAAAAATATGCACAAAAATCATTCACCTAAGGAAACCAGCCGATCAATCACACGGCGCACATTTTGATGTCAAGTCACCCCATCAATTGGGATGTCAAGTGACTTGTGTTAGTATCATGTCACCTCACCTGTCCTGTCAAGTCTAGACTTGTCACACAGTCACACTTTGCTATTGCTATGTCTATTCAGATGTCAAGTGGCTTGTCACTAACATGTCAGTATCATGTTACCTCACCTATCAAGTCATCTAGACTTGTCACACAGTCACACTCTTCCAGCTATGCCACCAGACACCAGACATTGAAGGACTTTATGAACATGGCTAAGTAAATAATCTACACCATGACCATCAGCTCCTATCCTATTGATCGCCACTCCAGTACCCTCTCTTCCCTTCTCCTGATCTACAATCTCTGGCTTTATGTCAATTGTTGTAGGTAAGAAGACTTTTTTATTATTATTTATAAATTCAGTGATTTATTACATGGGGCACGGAGGCAGACCATGGCAAGTACATAGTACCTACTTAAATAAGAGGAAAGTAAAGAAAAATACAGAGAGAAAGAGAGAAAGAGAAAGGCAAATATGGAAAAAGAGGCAAGTGTGAAATGAGGTGATGAGAGCTGTGCTTTTACTCTAGGGAGTTGTGCCATAATAGGACCTTATCCATTGTCAAAGCTAAATGCTCCAGGGTTGTCCACAAGGAAGTGGATGAAGCTGTTAATAATGATGTTGCACAGTCATGTAGAGGGGTCATCCAAGTCACATTCCATGACAATGTGTTCTTGGGTTTGAACCTCAGCTTCACTACATGGGCAGCTGGTGGGGAGGTAGAGGGAGAATCTCTGTCTATATTCTCTGATGGGGGCATGTCCAGTAGTCATGTGGGTGAAACAAGCACATAATGAATTAGTGAACCCTATGGTAGAGAGTCACAAGCTGCTCTTAGCATATGTTGGTTTGATGACTCTTTGCTTTTCATCTTCAAAGTTCAGGAAGTAGTAGCCTTTTTTGAGGTTGTTAGCAAAAGATATTTGCTATTCGCAGAGGATGTTTCTTTTTACTGAATATATGCAAATCCTTGCTAGGGAACATAAGAGTACATATGTTTGCTTTGACTTGATTATCAACAAGTTTATGTCTGGGCCATTCAGCTTTGCTAGAGCAATACCAGAAGTGAATTTTATTTCTGCTATCTTTGCTGAGGAAGGTTTTGATTGCAGCAGCTAATAGTATGAACATGTTCTGGAGGAAATCAACTTTGGACTTCAGGATTTTTCTTGCTGCAGTGATGGAATCAGTGATAACAGTAATATCATGGATGTTGTCTATTTCCATGGCAGGGATAAGGCCAGTGTGAATAGCCATGAGTTCAGCTTCAAGAGGTATGATGTTTACAGAGTGGACTTGTAACTTTTTAATGATAACATTATTGGACTAGACATGAGCAGCTACTATAGTGACATGAGATTTTTTGACATCTCCATCTATGATGACAGCTGTGCTGTTGTAGTTTATTTGAGATGACCTGAAGGTGAGATTAAGGCTTTGAAAATGCTAGTAAAGGTCCTCATCAGAAAAAGAAGAAGGAGAGTGAAATCTAATTCTACTAGAAAAATGATTGACTATTCTAGAACCAGAGGAAAAGAGAGAGTGAAGGGGATTGAAGCAGCTTCTAACACCATTAAGATGCTCATTGACATCCTTGATAGAACTCTTAAGGTTGGCTTGTTATTTTATAGTGAGTTTGGAAGTAGCTGCTCTATGAGAGACTTGATTCTTGGCATGTTGAGAATCAAGTAGAGAGTTGATGGCATGTGAGGGAGAAATGGAGGCATAATGTAGGTGGTGTCTGCCATTTAGTTTGCAAAGGTGCAAAGTAATAGAGATAAGACCTGTAATGGCTTCAACACCTTCAGATGGAGAAGTCTGAAAAGTACCTGTAATCCAAAGAGCTACTCTTCACTGCATTTTATTTAGTTCAGTGATGTTTTTGATAATAGAGGCACCTTTGAAGAACCATAGCTAGAACCTGTATAAGGCAATTGGTAGAATGCAGGTTCTGTATAGGAGTCACTTTTGAATAGGAAGGAGATCTCTTGAGGAGTTCCCTAGTATCTTTATGGCACTGAGGATAGAGAGGCATTTTGTGGCATAAAAGTATGTGTAATAGTTGAAATTGAGTCTGCAGTCAAAAAAGAAACCCAGATATTGCCAGATAGGTTTAGGGGAGATAACTGGGCCTCCTATAGATGTTAGGTCAATAGAGGGATTGGGAGGGTGTTGAGCTTTTATAAAGTAGAAGAGCTTGGTTTTGCTATGCTCTATAACAAGGCCAGCATTGAGGAGGATTTTGGACATAATATTGTAGTTACAAAGTAAAAAGGAAAAAGATAATGAATAGCTTTTCTCCTGAGAAATTAAAAGACTGTCATCAACAAAAGAAAGAATATCAGTCAGAATATTTTCTTTTAGATTTTTTATTCTTTTTTTAAATGTTTTAATGATTGGAGCAAGGTAAATAGCAGAGAGGATAGGAGAGAGAGCTAAGCCTTGGCCTACTCCAATGCTGGTGTTAAATGCTGGAGAGAAGAAATTGCTCCAGGTATATGTGGTAGAGCAATTAGAATAGTAGCTATTAAAAAAGCCTATAACATTAGTGTTAAGTCCAGCTTTCTTTAGGCAGGTAGAAAGGAACTCATGGTTAAGAGAGAGAAAGAATTAGGCAATATCAAATGCTATAACACTGGTATGGCATTGCTTAAGCCACCCTATGCAAATAAGATGAGTAAGGTATATTCCTGCATTAGTAGTGGATCTTTGTCTGATGCCTCCTAGTTGATTAGGGTCCAAGAAACTGTTGGCTAACATATGAAATTGAAGTCTGTTGCTGATAACTTTTTCAACTAATTTGCCAGTTGTGTTGAGTAGTATGATAGGTTGGAAAGAACTAGGTGTATTATACAATGTCTTATTTGGTTTGGGAATGACAACAGTATTAGCAGATTTAAAGTGGGAGGGCCAGTACTCTAAGTTAATACAAGCATTAGCAATGTGCACCAGTCTCTCAAGGCATGTATTGTATGAAATCAGGGATTTGAGATGTCTCTATGAGATATGATCTAGACCAGGGGTAGAGGATGATAAGCACTTAGCTATCACATCTCTAAATTCTTGGTTGGAGAATAGGGACCATTCTATAACATTTGCTTGGGAAAGTTTGTTGAGAAACCTGGTGTTGACAAGTATATTTTCTGCCAAATTGTAAGATTTGTGTAGAGCATTCCATAGGTCTAGGAGAGTGTTTCATAGACAGTTTTCATACGAGATGGATTCAATGGCTGGTAGAGATTTTTTCCTAACCTAGTTTATTAAGTCCCAAGGCCTCTTGTTTGATGATGCAATTTCATGGATCTTGTCATTGAAGAATGTCCTCTTAGCTGTATGTACCACTGATTTGAATTCCTTCCAATGTTGTAGGTCACCTGATTTGCAGTATCTATTTAGACAGTTAGTGAAATCTTGATTCCACCACTCTTTGGAGTATTTTGTAATGTGCTTCAGTTTGGAGTGAAGACTTCATGTATTTTCAAAAATACAAGCCAATTGCTGGACTATGTTTTCTAGATTCTCCCTGCTCCTAATTGCTGATGTGTTGAGATTTTGTATGCCTTGAACTAGTGAGATGATGAAGTTCTTCTCTTCTTCACTGTCTTTCTTAATGGACCATATATTGACATCAGTATTTACTTCACCAATACCTATTTCAATAATAAGTAGGACATGGTCAGAAGATTTATAGATTTTGGGGTAAAGTGTATGTTGACCAAACCCTGTGTTATTTAGGGGAAGGAAAACAAGGTCTATAACAGAGTTAGCATCATGTGGGTTATCTGCAAATCTAGTAGGGCCAGGGTTTGAGAGGAGAGAAAGCTCAAGGCCTAAGCTGTCTGCAATAGTAATGAGGTCTTCAGTATAAGAGGAGTGATGTCAGAAATTGAGGTCCCAGTCACTATCTCTTATGTTGAAATCCCCTATCAGGATTATTGTGTTATCTATATTTGCTATATTTTGTCAGAGAACTTGAAGAGCAGTTTAATTGTTATCTTAGTATATATTAATCATGTAGTTTGTGTCTTGGTCATTATGAAAGGCCAAGATGTTGATATCGTGGTGGTTGATGATATTAAGTCACAGAGCAAATCTCATCTTTGTGAGGCATTTGTTGATGTAAGTAGTAACTCATGCATAGTTTTCTTGTATTGGATCTAGATGGATGAATAAGGTCCATTCTGGGTGATTAGGGGTACTGTAAAGTAGGTCTCCCATGGGATTTGAGTAGCTAGGAATACATTGTATGAGGAATTTAGGAGATTCCTAGATGAAGATAATATTAGCTGAGTTTTTTTGAGTTTCTAAAATGATATCAGTTAAGACTTTGTTTTTCCTAATTTTCTGAGAGAAGATTTTTAGGTTGTGTTTAATCATGCTTTGTTGCTGCCTACAGCTAGACAGATTGAGTTGGCCCTAGTTTCCCTGGTTTCCTGAGCTTTCTTTGAGTGCCATTTGTAATTGAATCTGTGTTTCCAAAAGGGGCATTTGTTGTCATCTGCCATGTGTTCACCTTTGCAGTTGATGCATTTGAAGGTATAAGAGTATAGTTTACCTGTCAGCGACTGACTTAAGATCTTAATGCTGGGTTAGGATCAAGAGAGCTTTTCAGGGTTAGAAGAAAGCTCAATAGAGTCCTTGCTTGATTCTTCTACACTATTTATACATTTTCTATTTATTTGTTCCTATCTAGTATGTATGCTGCGTCGCATGTGGGAATGACCAAGCAGCTTTCTTCACACACTCTCTTGAAAAATTCAGTAAAAATTCAAATAAATTGGGAAAAATTGGAATAAATTAGAATAGGCAGTGAGCAAAGTGAGCTGACTGTGGCCTTACTGTTTTAGGAAGGGAGAAGAGTGACCTGACTTACAGCAGTGCAAACTACCAGTATAGGAAGGGAGCAGAGCAACCTGACTTACAACAGTGTAAACTACCAGTGTAAGAAGGGAGCAGAGCAACCTGACTTACAATATTGCTCACTGTCACATAGACTGTTGTGGGAAGGGAGCGTAGCAGACTGACTTCAGCACAATCTTAATAACACAGAATTAGTAGAGGGTTCTGGATGGGCCGGAGGCCTAGATGAAAATCTCGTTTATAATACAAGTCCTCTTCCCATGTCCATTAGTCATTCCTGATCTTTTTTCCTATGTTATTTGTTATTTTCTTCCATTAACTGATCCTGTCTATCACTGTTGTCATAGTTGTATCAACTTATGACATTACCCTGAGCAGTTTCGAGCCTGGGGGGATTGAGCTTTGAATTGGCCTTGTAGTACTATGCCAAATCTCTATGGTGTTCCAACTTATGAGGTCTATTGCATTTTTGACATTTTGAACCATGGGCATGGTATGAGAATGTTGAGTGATCCCATTTCCAGCAGTTGTGATACTGAGGGACCCCAGGGTTCATGTTAGTGGTCCTAATAGTAGTGATGGACCTGCCAAAATTAAAAGAGTGATTTATCAGTAACTTTGCTTTGGAACTATTTTGAGAGTCCCAAATATCAAACCAAATAATAGCTATATCAGATTTCAGAGAAGCCTTGATAACCTTGGGTTTAGCTGTAAAAGTCACATGTTCAAATAGTTTGAGATATTTCATGATGTTTGTGATGTTATTACTAGTGAGTTTGTTGTCATTGGGCTATATATAAGGAATACTAGTGATTTTCAGATAAGATTTAGATTAAGAAAGACAAAGAGCAAGTATTTTGTCATTACCAGCACTGTTGATTGACTTAAGGTATCATTCCATAGTGGTGAGGTCACTTGGATTTGGAACATTGTTTGTGTTGATGGAAATACCTCTAGGGCAAGGGTGGATAAACTCAGCTCTATCACAAAAGACCACTTACTATTTGTGATGGGGTTGAAGGTTGATTCAAAAAGTGCTTATAAGCAAAGTTTAGACAGTGACAAGAGATATTGTTAAGTCTGAGATCTAATCCTTAAACTATGAGTCCCTAAATACAGAAAAGTGATGATCTGTGCACTAGAACAGAGCATTACATGCTACTACCTATTGTTCTATATATGGTAGTGCCTTTGTACTTGAAAATGTGATAACTTAACCTTATGGAGGCTGTTCTTTGTTCTAAGAAAAGGACAGATGACTATCTATGAGTAATTAATGAAGTCTATGTGCAAACATTGAGGTCTTCATATCTCTACTAATATTAATTGCCTTGAGGTCATTTTAGGCTCATTCTGAGTGTTATAAGGAAGGCTTCTGCTGAGTTTAGAACAAAGCATCTATCATGGCAGTTTCCAAGATATTAGCAATTTAATAAACAGTAACATGGTAGTTACCAGTTGATCTGCTTAATATCTTGGCCAATACTGATTGCACCAAGACATGACTGGTATTGATCAAAAGGTCTTTTCAAGGGCTTCTAGGTGCCATTAAGACCATGGGAATTGTCAAAGAATTGATGGAGATATAGCCAAATGAAGTTTGTGACAGGCTCTTAGCACTGATTTGATGTTTCTTAGTAACATGTTGATCTGAAAAATATGGGTATTAGCTTCTTCCATGATGGCGTCCATGAGTTTGTTGGAGACAGGTATAATAGCCTATTTTCTAGATGGGCCCTTTGTGGTATGTTGTATTTTTCATCCCTTGTTGATTGGTTTGGAGAAAGCTGTATTATGAATTTCAAGGATTTTCTTATTTGGCAGAGCTGGGAATGCTTCTTTGATTTTGAGGATATTGACACCAGAGTTGGTGGCTTGGGCATAGGACATGGGGAAAGACAGAGAGTTTTTACCCTTGAGCATGCATACTTCCTGGTGCTTCTTTGAATTTTTCATTTGTTCCTTGGAAGGGCAAGGTGGGATGAATAGAGGAATTTTTCTAATCATTGATGCCTTAGGATAGGTAGTGTTCTTTTCAGCCTTATTGCAAATCTAGATATTTCTAAAGTAAGTAGATACATTGTCTCAGATAGAGGTGTTTTTGGATAAGTATAGCTGGTCTCAACCAGACTCAAAAATCACAGATATGAAATCCCAAGCAGATTCGCTAAATAGTTCCAGTTGGAGGATATTGTTGCTGTCTTGTCCTTCTAGACTATGCTGTTTAAGGAAATATACCATATGTTGTAGTGAGTATGCCATATTGCATATGTTACTTTACAGGAACTCATTAGTGATGTGGCTGTGAAGTTGCTATTCCACAGGTTAGGGTCAGCCAGGACATTAGCACTGTAAGGAATGACTGTGGGTGGGAAGGGTTCCAATGACATATTGATGTTGTCAGTAGGGGAGGAATTAGATGCTCTCTCATAGGGTGCATGTAGAGTTTGCAAAGAAGGCATGGCAAAGTCATATGTCAGAGGGCTGGAGATGGAGGGAGTATTGTCTGCCTCTATGTCTATATTGTTTTGAGTTATGACTTGCTCAGCATAGTGTCACGAAATGACATCCTTATTATGGAATAACATTGAGTTGTCTTGGAAGCTCCATTTGCTGGAGTATTTGTTTTAGATATTTACATATAAATATGGGATTGTAGTTATATTTTAATTAAGTCTTTCTGTCTTTCCCTCTTTTCCCCTGTGCTCAATTTATTTTGCTGCAACACGTAGTCATATTCCAATGGTGGTAAGTCATCCATGAGAGAGGGAGATGAGCTATGAGAGCTCTTAGAACTCACATGAGATGAGGGGTGACTACATTGTATACTAAGGACAGTGTCATCTGGCCTAGCTTTGGTGTTTTCGACATTTGGATTCATGGTGGGTTTTGGATCAATTTGTAATGCAGGGCTTGATTGTAGTCTATTACAGATTAATTAGACTTTGCAATAGGCTAGTGATGAAATCATGTGGTATCAACACTTGTAGTTCACCATGATGGGGCAGGGGTTTTCTTTCAAACCCATTTCCTAACATTCTAACCCTCTTATGTTTTTTACAATTTCTAGGGAGAAAAATTAGTAGTAAATCACAATTTCAGGCTGATTACTCTGGGATTGTAGAAAGCATACAGAATATGAACTTGAGCTCTGTACTGAAGTTTGAATGATTTTAGCTGAACTTGAGAAAATATCATTTAGAAACATCTGGAGCTTTCTCACATTCTATTTACTATGGATAAGTCACCATTGTAGCATCCAGGCTTTTCTGTGTTGGTATATCAAAAGTCACACTAAAATTAGATGATTTATCGTTCATGTAAGGCCAGATGTTTTATTCTATCGTTCTAGATAGGGATAAAAGACACCAAGTTCGTGTTGCAGCAAAATAAATTGAGCACAGGGGAAAGACAGAAAGACTTAATTAAAATGTAACTACAATCCCATATTTATATGTAAATATCTGAAACAAATGCTCCAGCAAATGGAGTTTCCAAGACAACTCGATGTCATTCCATAACAAGGATGTCATTTTGCGACAGTTCGTTGTAATTTGCAATGAAAATTTCCCCCACCCCATTTTGCATTTTTCGTCCGTAACTGAACATTCTGGATATGAAGAAGATGAGTGATGTGATCTAGATTTTTCGATCCGAAGATTTGTAGCATACAGCGTACATTACGAAGTCCTATTGACAAGAGAAAAAGTGATGCAATCTATGCATCAAGTTCACACATAATCGATTGGAAGGTTTCTTCATTCTGACACCTATCTACCATCAGAGATAATGGTATCCTCGACAGAAATTATGAAGGCGCTAAACTAACTCATCGGCTAGGATAAGGTTATTGAATTCGCGCAACAAGCTGTTGAGGCTTCTGGTACGAACCAGTGTACGTTTATTAGATAACGATCACACTATTCACGAAGGTTGATCATCGCTCATCGATAGCCAATGTGGACAAGACTGGTGGTCAGCAATATAACTCTCCTCACCATTCGGGCCAAGATGGTGGCTCCGATCGCTCCTGTGAGTTTCCGGCAGACCGTTCTGACTGTGAATCCTTCTGATCTGTCTGTCTCTACAGTCGATTTTAACTCGATCGTTCAGACTATCTCCCACCACGGTCTGTCGTTGGGTGTAGGTTCCCACGTGCAAAACCTATTGATGGATACTGTCTGTCTCTGTTTGATCGATGTCGATCTTGGGTTGACTCGAAACAATAATTGTACAGAACGAACACGAGAAACCAATCAATGATGAAGAACTGACTCGCGCTCATGATCAGGCATACAATCAAGGTAACGTTCAAGGAATGAGCTCCAAGTCTATCGGCAGTGCTGCTGCCCTGCAGGCGAGTCCAGCCTTTTTCTCTCCGATGACTTCTTCATACTCGTTGGGGATTCTTATAGGTCATTAAGCAGTTCACATCTGGAGGATCCTCTAGTGGTGGATCTAAGGAACAACTTATTAACAGCGCAATATCTGAGGGGATGAAGTTGTTTAGCAAGGCTGGAGGATCTGG
>Ga0153968_1000257_pt1 | contig 11014 bp, 10 predicted proteins | sample TSGA052MetaG_FD_104729 | JGI IMG/M metagenome (GOLD analysis project Ga0153968, IMG submission 104729) | Attine ant fungus gardens microbial communities from Georgia, USA - TSGA052 MetaG | ecosystem: Host-associated > Fungi > Mycelium > Unclassified | place: USA: Georgia, George L Smith State... | reverse complement strand
TGCCTTTTTCTTTTCATAATTCAATCCAAATGGATGTGTGAGAGGAACATAACATGTACAAACAATGCCAGCTCATCATCGAGTTCTCTCTCTCAAATCATAGTCACTATTCCCTACCCTCCTCTATCCTTCTCTTTGCTCTCTTATACCTCTCTACTCTCTATATACCTTGACTGAAAGCTGGGCCCTAGGTGTAAAGGGGACAGTACTCTACAACTGTGGTGTAGAGCTTGGAGTGTGTGACTAAGCTCAGGTCTCCTCTTCCAGAAGGACTCTTTCTTTGAGTGGTACTGTAGTAGTATACCTATAAACTCTTCTATTATAAACCTGGTGCTAGGGGTTCATTGTAATCCATATATACACAGGATTGACAACTGCTCATTAAGAGAGGGGTCTAGAGTAGGGGTCTCCTTCTTAGGAGCAATAGTATATCTTTTTTCTTAGAGTAGCTATAAGTGAACAGTAAGACAATCATGAGACATAGATACTGTTGAAGGAGAATGTCAGGCTAGGAGAGCTGAAGATAGGGCTCAACATCATATAGATAATCCCAATCATCATTATCATCATCTTTATCCTTTACTTCAAAACATTCCTCCTGTTCCTATTTGGAATAGAGGAAGAAGAGGAAGATGTTATTTACCCCTTCCACATATCATTCCCAACAATCTCTCTCATTATCCTTCACTTCAAAATATCTCTCCTACTCCTGTTTGGAATAGAGGAAGAGGAGGAAGACGTTATATCACTCCTTTATATGTTCCTGTAAACCTAGATGAAGCCATAGCTGATTTACATAGATGATAACAAGCAAATCAAGTACAAGTGGAACCTATAGCTCAAATCAATGAAATGGTGATTGAATGGAGAAATGAAGGAAATAATGCTCTAGATTATGATAAACAGCAAGCAAATGAAGACAGTGATCAGAATGTGGGTAGAGTTATAGAGGAAAACCTTGGTAGAGCCCAAATAGTTGTGAGTAACAGATATTGAATTTATTGACAACAAATTCTTACTGGGTATACAGGAGATACAGGATAATGATAGTGTAAATGATGAAGTAAATCAAATCAATAATGATGACAATATAGTATGTTGATTTTTGCATAATAAAACTCTATATACTTATAAGTTATCAGGATCAAGAAGCTGTTGTTGCAGATAATCTTCCACCTCCTATTCTTCATTCTGCTCCTTATTCACCTGCTAGATAGCCATTCATAGAGGCTAATATAGAGTATAACAATTTGGGCATGCTGGCTATTATCTGCCCTTACTGTCATGCTTTTCACTTTGACTGTGAGAAGCTGAGATCATCATGGGTCAATCATCCCAAATTTGGTATGTGTTGTTTGCAAGAACAGATTCAATTCTACTTGACTGGAGATAACTATTCCTCAAGAGAATTTCGCAACAATATATGACAGTATAATATAGCATTTGCTATGACTTCAGTAGGAGTCAAAATTGACAACTCTGTTACCAGACAATCAGGTCCCTATGTTTTCAAGATCCAAGGAGAGCTTCATTATCTTACTAGTGCTCTTTTGTCTCATGGCAATCATTCTCCTACCTATGTACAAATCTATATTCTTGATACAGCAGAGTAGCTCAATGTCAGGAGACTCAATAATAGAAACCTTGATCCTATGGTAATGGATAATCTTCAGACAATGCTCTTGGATAACCACCCATATATTGGTCATTATTGTTATGCCTATGAACTTATTAGAGAAAAGCTAGTAGAGGAGCAGGAGGAGATCACAATTAGGCTACATGTGAATTTGCAACAGGATCAAAGAACCCATAACCTGCCAATAGCTGAGGAGATTGCAGTCATTATTCCAGAGGAAGGGGTACATTATGTAATGGATAATAGAGATGTGGTATTATGAGCAAAAGAAGGACAACTTCAAAGAATCAGCCAAAACAGTCCTTCTTATACTGCTCTTTACTATGTTCTGCTCTTTTCTAAGGGTAAAAATGGCTAGCATACAAGAATCTCTATTCATGGTGCTCAACTTAGAAAGAGAGATGAAAATGCAAGACAGAGAGAAGGAGAGGAAAGGGCTCGCTTACAGTGTGTGTCTGATACATGCTATTATGCCTATTATCTACATGTTAGAGAAGGTCCTTAACCACCTCTCTTTTATGGTGGAAAGTTGTTTCAGCAATTTGTTGTTGATGCATGGGCAAACTGTGAACAAAGAAAACTCAACTAGGCTAGGACACATCAGCACACTCTCAGATCAGAGCTCTACCAGGGACTACAGAATGCTGCTATACATAATAGACATGATGGTGAAGATGCTGGACCTTTAGGACACAAACTTATTCTCTCCTCCTCTCATGTAGGAAGTCCTAGATTTATAACCCAGTTGTTCTAGGATACTATGGCCATTTGCAGACACTTTTATAAACCAGATCTCTTCCTTACCATGACTGCTAATCCCAAGTGGCCAGAAATCATTCATAGTCTCTTTCCTGGTCAGATAGCTACTAATCGTCCTAATATTGTATCATGGATCTTTGAGCAGAAGAAAAAAGCACTCCTCAAGATCATTGATAATGGCTTCTTTGGTACTACTGTAGCTCATATCCATACTATTGAGTTCCAGAAGAAAGGTCTCCCCCATATTCACTTGCTTATTTTCCTTCATCCTCAAGATCATATCTAGGATTCTCATCATATCAACTCTATGATCTCAGCACAGCTACCTGATCCCCAACTACAGCCACTTCTCTTTGCAAAAGTCACCAAATATATGTTGTATGGTCCATGTGGTGTTGATAATCCCTAAGCCAAGTGTATAGTCAATGGAAAATGTAGTAAATGTTTTCCCAAAGACTTTAGAGAGAGAACAGATTGGGCTGAGGAAAGCTATCCACTTTATACTAGGCCTGCCAATGGCTTGGTTTTTGAACGCAATGGGGCTAGATTTACTAATTAATATATGGTCTCTTACTGTCCTCAACTTCTTCTTCTCTTTGATTGTCATTTCAATATTGAGATCTCTGCTGGATTGGAAACTGTCAAGTATCTAAGCAAGTATATCTACAAGGGTCCTAATAGAGCAACTATGGAGATTAGTGGTGGGATGCAGAATGAAATCAAGGCTCATTTGGATGGTCGCTTTATTGGTCCAACAGAAGCTTGCTGGAAGATCTTTGAATTCAACATGTATAGAGAGTCACCAGCAGTCCAACATCTTCCTATCTATCTTCCCAATGAACACTATGTCAACTTCCATGCTCACCAGACTGTCAATGAAGTGTTAGCTAGGCAAAATGTGGAGAAGACTTAGCTAATTGCTTAGTTTGACTACAACTTTGCATATGATGATGGTTTGGGCCTTACCTACTGGCAGTTCCCTCAGCACTATACCTGGGATGCTAAAGTCAAATCATGGTATCCAAGATGGCAGGCTAAGGTGATTGGAAGAATGTACTTTGTGTCACTATCAAAGGAAGAGCAGTTCTTTTTACAACTTCTTTTGACTATATTTGAAGGCAGAAAGAGTTGAGAGCATCTGAGGACCTGGAATGGCCAAGTGTTTGCTACATTCAAGGAAGCATGTATAGCAAGAGGATTACTGGAGGATGATCATGAGTGGAGAATTTGCTTGGAGGAAGCAATTGCAATACAGCCTGGAATGGCATGTCATTGGTTGTTGGCAGTTATCTTTCTAACTAATGAAGTGGCTGAGCCTCATTTACTCTGAGATCAATTCAAGGCTGGACTATGTAATGATGTCAAACACAAACTACATCATATGAACCACTACCAAGCTGACCAGGAAATACCAGAGGATGATATTTATGATTATGGCCTTTGGGATCTCAATAGGATATTAGTAGGAATGGGAAGAAGTCTTGCTGATTTTCCACCAATGCCTCTTCCACAGCAACAGTGGGCTTACAGAATACCCAATCCTCTCTTGCAGGCTGAGCAGTATGATGTAGATGAAATGGCAACTTTGGTAGATAAGCAAAGGGCAATTTTCAATCCTGACCAAGCTGCTGCTTTTGATGCTGTTCTAGAGTCTATTACCAACAATCAGGGTCATCTTTTCTTTATTCATGCTACTGGTGGTTATAGGAAGACATTTCTTTGTAACACTACTACTGCTGAGGTTAGAAGAAGAGGTCAGGTAGCACTGTGTATGGCATCATCTGGAATTGCTGCTCTTTTGTTGGATGGAGGAAGAACATCTCACTCACACTTTAAGATCCCTCTTTCTATTCATAAAGACTCTGTGGCTGGACTCAAACGCAATAGTTACATGTTCCTAGTTCTCCAACAAACCAAGGTTATCATTTGGGATAAAGTTCCTATGTAGCACAAGTATGATATTGATGCTGTTGATCAATGTCTTAGAGACTTGCTTGAAGTAAGTAATCACTTGTACTTAATAGCTTTTGAACTAACATATTATCTAGAATGACCATCCATTTGGTGGAATTACAGTGGTATTTGGAGGGGATTTTCGTTAGACTTTGCCTATAGTGTCTAAGGGAACACGTCAACAAGTAGTAGCAGCATCTCTCTGCAGAGGAAACTTATAGGGACATATCAAGTTCTTGTATCTCAGACAGAATATGTGCTTGGGTCACTCTGAAGCTGACAATCAACATGCTCAGTAGTTGCTGGAGATTGGTGCTAGGTCAACTATGGATGATAATGAGATGATTCAAGTTCCTCAGTCCATAGTTTGTGCTAATCTCAATGATCTTATCAACAGGATCTATCCAGGAATTGGCAACTCAAGGGCTCAAGATGACCAGTACTTCTTGGATCACATTATTCTCTGTCCTAAAAATGATCAAGTCTATGATATCAATGAGGCTATTCTTCAACAGTTCAACCCAACTGCAGAGGTCCATATACTGAGAAGTGTGGACTCTGTGTCTGAAGAAGATGGAATGCACCATGCTTATCCTACAGAGTTTCTTCAACAACTCAATGCTGGTGGATTATCTCCTGCTTTACTCTGTCTCAAGGTTGGCTCTCCAGTTATCTTATTGAGAAACTTGGATCTAGGAGAAGGATTTTGTAATGGGACAAGAATGGTGGTGTTGAATGTGAGAAGAAAGGTACTCCAGTATAGGATTATCAGCAAGGACAGGAGATTTAGAGGCAAGGTGGTATTAATTCCAAGGATCAGGTTATTATCTAATGCAGAGACATTGCCTGTGCCACTCAAGAGACTTCAATTTCCAGTTAGGCTGGCCTTTGCTATGACCATTAACAAGTCTCAAGGACAGTCAGTAGAGCATGTAGGGATTAATTTGCAGACATCAGTGTTCTCTCATGGATAACTTTATGTGGTCTTTTCAAGATGTACTTCACCTCTGAACATCTCAGTACTTCTTCCAGAGCAGAGCTAAAAGAGTAGAAGGATACTTAATGTAGTATATAAAGAAGTATTTAATAGCATTAGATTATAGATTGTATTTGTATCTAATAATGGACTTGAGATTGATTTTTAATGATTTGAGAGATAAAAAAAGAGCAGACTGCTATTAGAAGAAAGCATAGCAAACTTTTAGGCTATACTATCTACTATTCCATAGACCATTGTAAAAAAAATATATATAGTAGATTGACTATAACACAAACTCAATAACATAATATTACAGAAATTAAACAAACTTTAATCTCACAGACTGTTGTAGGAAAAGAGCATAGCGAACTGACTTCAACATAAACTTCACAAGCCAGGCTGGAGGCCTAGATGAAAACCTTGTAAAGAAATGAGGGTAGAAGCAGATGTGTCAGAATATATAACAGGAGGAGTGTTGTCTATAAAATGTGAAGATGAGAAGTGGCGACCAGTAGCCTTCATCTCAAAGTCATTAAATGAGACAGAATGAAACTATGAAATTCATGACAGAGAGATGCTAGCAATAATCAGATGTTTAGACAAGTGGAGACATCTGCTTGAAGGAGCACAAAATAAATTCAAGATTTGAAGTGACCACAAAAATCTAGAATATTTTATGAGCAGTCAAAAGTTAAACTGCAAACAAGCAAGATGGGTGTTGTACTTGTCCAGATTTAATTTTATGCTCAAACATGTTCTAGGGAGCAGTATGGGAAAAGCTAACAGTTTAAGTAGATGACCAGACTGGCAGAAAGGGGTAGAAAGAGACAACAAAAATAGGACACTGTTAGAAAGGGAGTGGTTAAAAATCAGAGCAATGCAAGTAGTAGAAGTAATAATAGAAAGGATAGACTTATTGGAAAAGATAAGAGGATTAGAAGCAAGAGACAATGAGGTGATAAAAGCAGTAGAAAAGATAAAGAAGGCAGGAGTAAAAATGTTAAGGGACAAAGAGTGGAGAGAAGAGAACAGACTTATGCTAAGGGATAGAAAAGTGTATGTTCCAAAAGATGAGAAGTTGAGAGCAGAAGTTATCTGATTACATCATGATATGCCAGTAGGAGAGCATAGAGAACAGTGGAAGACAATAGAGTTGGTCACTAGAAATTTCTGGTGGCTAGGAGTAACAAAGGAAGTAAAGAAGTACATAGAAGGATGCAATGTGTACCAGAGAAATAAAAACCAAACAGAGATACCAGCAAGAAAACTCATACCGAACACAGTACTAGAAAAACCCTGAACTCATATTTCAGCAGACTTTATCACAAAACTACTGCTAGTACAAGGATACAATAGTATATTGGTAGTATACAATAGAATGATGAAAATGGTACACTTCATGCCTATTACAGAAAAGACTTCAGCAGAAGGAGTAGTGAGATTGTTCTGAGATAACATCTTGAAATTACATGAATTACCAAAAGTATCATAATGGATAGGAAATGCAATTTGCAGCAGGGATGATAAGAGTTAAATTGTATGTTGGAAATAAATACTAAATTATTGACAACATACCACCTGCAAACCAATGCACAAATGGAAAAGCCAAGAGGAGATGAAAAAATATACTGATAAAAAGAGAAGTGAAGTGAAGGAATATTGAGTTAGGGACTAGGTACTTTTAAGCACAAAGGATCTTAAATACCAAATGAAAGAAAAATGATTGGAAAAGCTTATAGAGCAATTTTTAGGGCCTTATTAAATTAAAGGGATCATCTTGACAAATGCAATAGAACTGGATCTACCAAGTATGATAAAAATACATCTAGTAGTAAATGTTAGTAGAGTACATAGGTATAAGGATCAAGTTGAAGGGCAGAAAAAGGAACAACTAGCACCAGTAGTAATTGAGAGAAAAGAAGAATACGAAGTAGAAAAAATCTTGAATAAAAAGAGATTTAGAGAAAAAGATCGATATCTGGTATGGTGAAAAGAATATACAGCAGAAGAAAACACCTGGGAACCAAGAGAAAACCTAGGAAATGCAGAAGACTTAGTCAAAGAATTTGAGAAAGTATACGGCAAAATTGGAAGAATAAAAGAAAGAAGAAACAATAAAAAAGAAAGAAAGGGAGAATTACCAGATAAATATATAGCAAAGATGTTAGATGGGACAATAAGAGATTTGACAAAGAATATTGGGGACAATTGAAAAGAAATTAGAGGAAATAGAAGAGAAAAGGAAAAGGGAGATTAGAAAGGATTGATAAAGAAGAAGAGAAAGAAGAAATTAAAGAAGAAAGAATAGAAGAATGGGATGAAGAAGACAAAATAGAAAAAATAGAAGATGAATACTACAAGTTGTGAATTTTCAGGATAAAAATTCTTAAGAGAAAGGTACTATCATAACTTGATGCAACTATGACAAGGGTAATAGACAAGATTAGTTGATGGAAGAAAAATGACAGGTGATATGGGAAAAAGATCAGGAATGACTGATGGACATGGGAAGAGGACTTATATTATTAAATAGGAACAAACAAATAGGAAATGTATAAATAGTATAGAAGAATCAAGCAAAGACTTGTTATGAGAGCCCCAAAAAGGAACTAACTTCCTGCACATTTGAACATCTAATTTATAACCTCAAGCCATACAATGGGGTCAAGATATAAATAGCATGGGAGATCAGATAATCAGATCATGTAACTAGGTCAAGTGATCATGGAATATTCTGGAAGGACATGTGATTGTGAACTAGTAGTTGTACAGCCACTGTAAAATAGTATAAGTAGTAGCCCAATCTAACGAAGAACTCTATTGAGTTCTCCCTGAACATCCACCTAGGGTGATCACTAAGAGCTATCACAGCCCATCAATAATAGGACTCCATCGAGTTCTCTTCCAACCCTGAAGAGCTCCCTTGATCCTAACCCAGAATTAAGGTCTTAAGTCAGTCACTAACATATGTCCACTAAGAGAAGTTTGGATAAAAGTAGGGTTAGAGAAGTTAGAGAGCCATGAGAGAGTAACTGTAAAGGTACTATTAGATAGTGGAGCAATAGGCCTATTTATGAACACAGCCTTTGCCAAGGAAAAAGGATTCAAAATGGAAAAATTGAAGAATCCTCTCCTAGTACAAAATATGGATAGAACAGCAAATATAGAAGGAGCTATAACACTGTTACACTGCAAGTGAATTTTTCATAGAAGATAACATTTGATATACTTTATACCAATGGATTTTTAATTAGAGTTTGTTCTAGAACCCTTTCTATAATCCTCAGAATGTAATATTGTATGATAAAGACATTGAGCAGATGATAATGGACCTAGAGCTCATGCTGATACCTCAAGAGGCAACTAGGATAAGCTAGCATTGGGTTACTAAGAAAGTTACAAAGAAACTATATTCACCTTTGAATGGACTAACTTAGAAAGATGGCAGACTTACACTCTAAAACCAGTACTACTCAGACAACAAACTTAGACTAATAGACTTTGTGTTTGTAAATAAGCATTGATGGCATTAAATCAATTATATTTAGATAAATGACCTCTAGAACATGACTTGGAGAAACTAGACATTGATTGGGACTTACTAACTGTTTAACAGGTAATCAAGAAAGTCCATATTACAAAGCAGCATCAAGAGAATGATAGAAGAAAAAGGAAGAATATTCTAGAAGGAAGTGGCAATAAAGACACATCATCTTTGATGGGAAGGACTTGGTGAGAGAACATGTCATTAGTAGGATTTTGGGAGGACTTAGGACAGAAAGAAGTTAAAGAAATCCTAAAAGTAGTAATAGTTTCCTTTTTATATTTTATTCCTTGAGTTTTGGGGCTTTGTAACAACTTTAATATAGTATTCAGGGCAGGATAAAAAAAGAGAACCTCTTGGCACTTATCTTCATCATCACTGTCTCTGAAATCGTGAAATGTGAAACTATTGAGTGTAAGAGTTTGGAATCAGTAGGATGTTTTGAGCAAAACACAGAATATATCCAGAACTCAATCTAGAGAGGAAGAGTAGACATAACTCAGGCAGGCTTTAGAGAGGACAGCAGGCTAGGAAAGCTTGGCTAGGTACATACTTGGATTGCATTACACCCATAAGGTTCAGTATTAGGGGTGCAAATAAGGGGGCAACTGAGTGTGGAGAGTTCATAAGTAATTAACTAACTGTATTTTCTAGTTGAGTCTAGTTGTTATGACTTGGCAAAACAGCTAAGTCATTAGTTAATATTTCTTTTTCTTTTCTTTTCTTTTATTACTAAGGTGGAACATAGAAAGATATCATGTGACAAGTCACAGAGTTACAAGAAGTGTGATGATGGTCACAGAATGGTCACATCACATTAAAAAAAAGTCACAAGTCACAGTCACAATATGTGACAAAGGAGTCAGTTGACAAGTAACATGGAGACCATGGGAAATAAGAAGCATAGCCACATAGTAATTGTAGTAAATCCAATGGGAACTCTATTGAGTTCTCTTTGTCAAATGCTAATAAAGAGTAGTTGGCTTTATTCTGGCTCAGGAGTTGGCTTACTAACACTAGTCATGGTGTGTAAAGGTTAATACCTTAGGGAGGCTATGCAACAATGATCTAGAAAGATCTTATGCTCATTTCACAACAACCAACATATATTTATTAGAGCTGCATATAATTCTACTTTTACTTATAACCTTTATCTTTGATTATCTCCCCTCAGACCTTTAGCATGCAATTGGGAGCTGGTACATCATTTTTTTGTTTGTCCCAGTGTGCAATTCCCTTATCCACCCTTTTAGTACATCCATCAATAAGAAAATAAAATAAAATAAAATAGAAAATAAAATAAATATTGACTTAGCCATTTTGCCAAGTTGTGATAGTACTCTTAGTTTTCTTTTTTGTTTGTAGTTTCTCATATTTAAGTAAGTACTTTGTATTTGCTATGGCCTGCCTACAAGCTCTATGTAATAAATCATTGATTTTTTTTAAAAAAAAGAAAAAACTGTTATTACCTAATATAAAGATATTGTTAAGACTCTAGACCTTACAGTTGAATATGTTTAACTTAAAGCCTATATCTAGTACTTGATATTTTCACACTCCTCATTAGAGAGTCCAATTACAGTTTTCAGTAAAGTTATATTGGAGGATAGATGTCAATAGGACTGTCATGACTTTGCAAAATGGCTAAGTCATTTTCTATTTTTCTTTTGTTTTCTTTTGTTTTATTTAGTTAGATCATTACTAAGGTGGAGCATGGGAAAGCATCATGTGACAGTCACACATTTTGGTCATGTCACACAAGGTCACAGTCATAATATGTGAGGAGGTAGACACATGACGAGAATAACATAAGGACCATAGGAGGATATTGCATAGCCACAGTAGTAAAATGTATAAGTAGTGTACAAAATCAAATGGGAACTCTATTGAGTTCTCCTTGTCAACTCTGACTTGGAGTGAACTTAAGTTGTCACAAAACTTCATTTGGTCATATCTTCACCAAATCTTCGACGATTCTCATGGTCTTAAGGCCAGCTTAAAGCCCTTAAAAAGACCTTTTGATCAATGCCAGTCACGTCTCGAGGCGATCAATAATGGCCGAGATATTAAGCAGATCAACTGGTAACTACCATGTTACCGTTTATTAAATCGCTAATATCTCGGAAACCGCCGAGATCGATGC
>Ga0153968_1000253_pt1 | contig 11058 bp, 8 predicted proteins | sample TSGA052MetaG_FD_104729 | JGI IMG/M metagenome (GOLD analysis project Ga0153968, IMG submission 104729) | Attine ant fungus gardens microbial communities from Georgia, USA - TSGA052 MetaG | ecosystem: Host-associated > Fungi > Mycelium > Unclassified | place: USA: Georgia, George L Smith State... | reverse complement strand
TACAACATAAGTTGTATGCATCTTCACAACGTCTATACGCAAGAGGGACAAATCAAAACGAGACCCTCCTTTGCTGAATCTTATGAATGTCAGCAAGTACATATTCCTCAACGAACCTGTTCCAAGCTCCAAGTGTGAGAACGGTAGAGGATGATACGCTTACTCATGGATGTGATGGCTAAAATGATATCCTACCTAGCACTTTTCACTTGCCATAGACTTGGTGTTTGTGCAGCTGTGGACGGGAGAGAAACATGTATCCTCAGCTGAAATCACCGGGCCCTCCCTAGCCATTGAAATGTTGGGACATTTATTAGTTGCGGAACGGGAGTCAATAAACGTCTTCTGAAATTCGGTCATCCACCTTGAGAAGAGCCGTCTGAGGTCCGTCCGTCTCGTCGATTGGGATGAGGGTCCCAGTTGAACTAGAATAATGAGAATAAATACAATGACGCAGAGCTCACGTTTCACTGCATATCATCACGAGAATTTCCAGGTGACCACATGCGCTTAGCGGCAAGAGCGAGAGTGCAGTGGCCATGGCCGTGATATGGGCTGCTGAACATGCATGCCATTGTCTTGGGAATCAATTGCACCATGAGAGTTAGCTGGATCCCTAATAGCTGCTCTGGAATAAGGGGGGGTTGAACACGGCCGTTGAGTTTTGCAAGGCTGCTCGGTGTGACAAGGGTTGGAAACGTGACTGTTACATCGTGACAGAGGAAGACGTCCTCCTCCTCGTATCCTATTCAAACACAGGCTTGGTTTTGTTTGTTTTCTGGACTGAAAACAAGGATTTGGCCACGTCAGTTATCATCATGCAGAACTGCTACATATGAGATGTGGATTGGCACATGCACTTGGCACCTTGCCTGCATCGTTCATGTTACCATGCTTCCTGTATAAGAATGACACCACCAAAAGCCAAGAGAACCCACGATGTAGTTATCCAGACCACAGGGATGTAGAAACGACGCGAATCATGCCACAATACTGATGTAGAGTGTAAATATCAATTATAAACAGAGGCAGAGGTTTTGATACAATGATGTTAGGGATGGTCCGAATGGTCCGAATACTCCTTCGTACAGTGATGGTCCATAATGCCCCGAATTCTTTTTGAAAAAATTTTGTAATTGAACCCTCGCCTTGATTACATTTCCAAAGCTCAGCATAATTTCAGAGTCAGACAGACCATGTAGCGACATCCATGCAAAGAAAATTTGACGACGTGAAGACACATATACACCTAAAACACATGCGGCTCTGGCAAGAGAAGACAGGAATCAAAGCGAGAATGCCACATGAAAGAACCCTTGACGTGCCAATCATTCCTCGAGGATTTGATTTGCAGCGCGAAACGGATACAAAACGCGTCTTCATTATGACGTGTTGTCGCCGTCAAATTCTTGGTGCGACATCGTCCGAAGCTGCATTGGAGCACCTTCATCATCCTTCCACTGTCTTATTTCTCTCAACTCCCGACAGCATCTAAACTCCTGTTAAGATGAAGGATGACGATATTCGTAAGAATTGCGTCAAGGTGGAAGCTCCAATCAAGAAGCAAACCCAGTCTCAAGCATCACGATGTTCCTATCACAATTAACATATCACTCCCTCTTAGCTATTTCCTCAGCATACTTTATGATAAAACATCATATTTTTGAATTATTCATAGATGTCTTAAATACTACTAAACCTCATGTATGGTGGGTGGGTTCTCGATCTTAGTGTGTGATATTGCAGCATCTTCCCTATGTAAATTTTATATTGTTTGATGGGGCTGCTTTGTCGATATCGTAATCCAAGCCAATGTTGATAATCGGACCGCTGTTGGCTGTGTCTATCGTACGATAATTCTTCTGCCAGTCAGAGCATCCAGAGAAAGGCCAGCGACTGGGTTCTAATTCAGATTTTGTGTAGGCTGAAGCCGGCAAACTTCATTGATGCTTGAAGTACGAACGAATTCCAGTTCTTCTAGATCCGGGACTAGAGTTTCAACATGAGAATATTGGGCGTAACTTGATGACAGAGAGGAGATGAACTGGGCAAGCCAAGGTTCCCAACACGACTGCTTACAAAAAAGGGACTACCCAGGGCTCCGAAAATTTGGCGGACATGTTTGACCCGGTTATCAAGTGGCCTAGTCATTGCGCTGCGTCTAGAGTAGCTCGGCAGCTGAAATATACAAAACTAAATGAAGGTAAGATGAGTCATAGATATAGTAAAAGAAAGATAGATACCGTTATTCCCTCTGATGAATGCATCACCGTACCGATTTGTCACTATTCCGTTGACATATTCCTCCGTCTGCTCTAATGCGATGTTCATATACCCGTCAAGACAAGATAATACTCCTGCAGATACAAACTAGTGAGTTCATGCTGCCATTATTCAGAAGGTTTCGCACCTCGATAATCAACACCGGACAAGAGACGAACTATGACTTTTTTTCCAACAACATTCTTGAGAAAATCAGTAGGAGAACCGGTATTGTTTGAAGGGGGAGGGAGAGGGGGAGGAGATTGTCCTGTAGGTTGGGGAGGTGATTCATCCATGATAAAGATATTAAAGATATTCATTTGGCTTTGTATTGCCTACAATATCTGAACTAAACAAGCATAAATATCACTTTCCTGATAGCTTTGAAGAGTTCTGTCTCCGAATGTACTCCAGGTGATAATGTTGCCTACGGAATTCAGTTTGACTTAGCTTTAACAGTGCGATCGCCATTATACAATCTCTGCAAGGTCGGAAACCATTACTATTTGGTTCCCTAGTCAATTCAACTAGAGGTAGAAAAACCAGGATTTCGGCCCAGCTCTGATTATCCAGCTTCTCATGCATCAACCGTCTTCATTTAAGTCTCCTCGCGTTGAATCTGGACAAGATGGTCTGCCTAGAATTGAGACATATAAGAAAGGAGAGGAGATATGGTGTACCCGTCAGTAGCTGGAATATTCTTTGGGTTCAAAGATTTAAAGCCACGCACACTGAAGTGGAGCTCTGATGACACCATAGTGTTTAAATCCAGCACAGCAAGCTGACGTTCATGAAGGTCCCGATTCCGGATATCAAAAAATTCACCTAGGCGTTGCGAAAAAGATGAATGGAGGAGGAAGTCCTCAAAGGACCGATGATGGAAATGAAGGATGGATTGATGACAGATACAAGACCTCTTCAAATGAACTCCAACATGTCCCGCCTCTTGACTTTGGGAAGTCTGATAAGTGCGTCGCCGTCGAGTGGCTGCTTGGCAAATGTAATTGCACCCATATTAACTACCTTGATCTCTTCCTCCTCTTTGAGACCACAGCCGAATGATGACCGTGAAGTACAAGGAACACAAATTTCCTAACCCCTCTGGATTATCTTTCAACTCAAGCATGAAAAAACGTACTTTGGGGTTCAATTCGAAGGAAGTCGGCAATAGTTGTTGATCAGATAAATAACCCAGCAGCACGAGGATGACAGTCTGTACAACCTATACCTCCACACGCATTGAGCCGGGACTTGAGGGATCCTCAGATGTCATTAGATGCACTATCTCCTGGTTGAACATCACTACCAGAGAGGGAATATTGACATGAGTGCTGATGAAGTCGGGGAAGATTTGGGTAATACGATTTTCTGGCCTGCAAGTAATGACCAACTTGAACTTCTTCAAATGGTCTACCTGAACCCAGCTTCTGAGCATACACGAGAGACTTTCATAATCATCCCAGCCAGATGAGTCGCGCCTGAGGCCACCGCACTCGTCTATCACAGAAGTTCCTCATGGGAGACGTCATCTAGTGTGAATAATGAGTGATTAGGTGATCAATGACAGATGAACTATGTCCTCTGCTGCCTTGGATCAATGTCGGTGAAGAGACGAGTACTGGTGGACAAGATCACACGCGATGACACGCCAAAGGACATCTGTAGTGATTGTGAAAAAAGTATATATAACTCACGTGATTGTATTTGCCCAAAGACACGTCGCTCGGTCAAACGCCAGCAATATAAAAGCAAGGGGCGCCGACGAGTCCCAGTCATATGAGAAGATAAACGAGATTTCTGCTCAACGTGCAGGATTAGAGAAAGGACGCTTGGGCCAAATAGGAGAAGGAGGAAATGGCATGTGTGGCCGCCATGCAAAAGAGGTTTGACGAGCAAATGGAGGCCGAGAGGCTGAGGAAGGAGCAAAGGGAGAAAGAACAAGAGAGGATGAGGGTGGCCAGGGAGGTGGCTGCAGAGTGAGCAGCAGAGGCTCAACGCCAGGCCAAGAAGGAGAGGGGTGTGCAGATGAAGAAGACATTGACGTTGAGGGAGTCGAGGAAGCGAAAGAGGAGCGTGGTTGAATCGCCCCCACCAGAAAAAGTCAAGAAAACGGGCAAGGTCAGAAGACGATCGAAGTGGACAGCAATGAATCAGGTGACGAGGAGCAAGAGGCCGCGCAGAGGCTCCCACCGCCCACCTTGGGCAGGAGATGTGAGAGGTGCATCCGTACCAACAACGAATGTGTGCCTCGTCCGGGAAGGTATGGTCTCTCTCTCTTTTTTTTGTGTACTCGTATTGACAGCTTTGCTAGAATGGCGTGCGAGTCCTGCTTCTCGAAGAAGCAGCACTGCAGGCTGCCTGAGAAGGAGCAGGAGTTGACTGAATGGAGACTAAAACATTGGGGCTCTTCACGGAGGCTACGGATGCGTTGAAGCACATCGCATCGTTACCAGAGGGACTCCCCCTCAAACGTCATGTTGTGCCGCTTGGAGGGAGCCCGACAGTCGTCGTTGTTGCGCCAACAGAGGGCCAGGGAGGGAATGTGTCTGTGATAGGTGAGGATCGATAGAGAGGGCCATTTGATCACAGGTGAGTTCTGTGTCTGCCTCACATGGAAACAATTGGGGGCAGGCCAACGAAGATGGACCTCTCTAGGTTCAGGTACGGCAGAAAATGGACTGAATGCATTGAACAAGCGTGGTTCAAACAACTCGAGGAAAGGGAAAAGGGAATAGCGAGAGTGCTTGAGTAGGAGGGCAGTTGCGTGCTATTACAATTTCATCCTGAATTTACATCTTCTGTAGTATCCATCACCATGAATGAGTCTTGTGAACTGCAGCATACAATATATTTGTGCGTCAGTATAGAGACACAATGATCATAATACCGGCCTTCACTCATGCCACCCTTCTTGGCCAATAGAGCACAGCGAGCCCGGCTGATTCCTCCAAGTGAATCATTGGTGTATCCATCGTTCAGCCTGTCCTTACAACCATCTCTCGTGCTGCGGCTCAGAAGAGGGAGCATTGTTTGCAACAGAAATTGGTTGGTGAATTGCCGAGTTGCTGTCCATCCGCTCCAGCATGAGTCTGCCAACAGCCGATGTCAGTACGTTACACAACGACCATGATTATTTTGATTCATCCCTGAACAGATCTCAAAAACCACGTACAGAAATCATTATCATGCCTAACACTATCCCTAAAGAATGTGCTGCCCATTTCATGGGGTGTGTTGTACCATTTCTCACATGCATACAATACAGGGACACGACAGTGGTCCCAGCGTCTTTGGACATTCTTTTATAACATTTTTTGAAATACTTGATCAAGGTTCTCGATAGTTGATCAACTGACTGGTTAGTGTTATTGTGTCAGAAGATGAGAAGAAAATGGGTGAAGTGTTGAAAGGCTTTCGTCGTCATTGATATCGTTGGAGCCAAGGCCAAGATGTCTCTTGGGAAGAATATGTTGGCATTCTGGTTCCCCTGCAGATAATTCAACCGAGGGGCTGTTTCCGTGATGCTTCAGTTCATTTTTCAGATCTATCAATAAATTCGTGGTGATATAATGTGAACATCACTGCTACCGATATATTCCGTACTAGAACTCTGACCCTCCTACCAAATAGGTAGCCATGTTCATACATAACCTTATCACTGCAAAGTGTACTGGAGACCTCCTCAGTGTCTGGGGAGGCCAGAGATAACTCTAAATTGTATAGATGAGAATTCAATCAAGTTACCTTTCTCATCTTGAGAAGAGCACGATAACAATGATGAGGGAAGAATAGATAACCAGTCCAAAGGGTAGTAGGCAGGAACAGGAGCAGGTGCGGTCGGCAGCATAAAACTGTTGTTGACATCAAATTCTTGTAATCCAGTGTATTGTCCCAAATACCATCAATTTGTGAATATGAAGAACTAAACTCTGGACCTGTGTTGGTATTGACAAAGTAAAAAATCAGTAGAAGTTGTGACGAGTGAGAAGCGAGGGTAACTGAAAAGAAGGTCATCCTTTGGTCTGAAACTTGTGCTATGGACTTTTGCGCTTCGTAAGGTGCGTGATGAAGCCCACAACTTTGTTATGGAAATATTTAGACCAGAAGACAGAGTGGATGGATGAATTTGGTCAGTCAAGAAAGTTAGTATTAGCATAAACCAGAACCCATACACCGACACCAGAGATGTGGAACTTGGCCCTGAACAATGCCTGATGCAGGTACTTTACCGATTGGATGTGGTGTTGTATCTGGGATACAGTGCTTTTTGAGGTTTTCGGCTGATACATCGATGTTGGGGATTGGATGCTCTTCGGACAAGCGTATCATCAGTTAAATTGTTGATCTATGCCGTGAGTATATTAATATCAGTATTGTCAAGAGAGATGGTTGACATGCATAAGAGCCTAGTCTCCTCAATCGGGTCTCTATGAGCATCTCGGTTGAACTTTTCCGTGTGGTTTGCCCCACAGTTGAGTTCTTTCGAGTACGAACAAGGCTAGGTCAATGGTCCAGTCATAAGCCCAAACCAGATAAATGCATACGTACGTGCTCAGCTTTTGAGCCATACTAACACTTGCATCATTCCAGAAAATTACAGTGCGGCGCAGTTGATCTGAGTTCGATGCTCTGGTCAAATCGGGAGTGGTTGGGACAAGGATCAGCTCACATTCGGAAGTCAGGTGTTTTTGCAGATGCTAGTTTCAGTTCGTCCTCGGAGGCTCGCTTGAGAATGAGGACTTCGTGCTGCCAATAATTTAATTTGTGCATCAGAGAGTGTTAGATCACATGAATATGCATCACCGCTTAAGAAGATATCAAGTCACTCATAACAGAGAATGCGATCTTTTTAAGAGAGCTGATGTTGAAACCTTCCTTTTGGATTTCATGAATTTCAAGTACAATCATCTGACGAACCCAAACATTACAATTTCCGTCAATCGGGATAGGGAAGAAAGAGAATCAAAACACACATCTATTGCTTCGGCAACACCCCATTCAACCTCCCAGCCCTTCTCTTACGCGACCAGTCATAGCCCTTACCCTGAGTCTAACAAGATAAGATTGACGAAGAGGGATCTATAGGGGCAATGAGTCCCAAGAAAGGCATAAAATCAGTGTCAGTGAGAGTAAGGAGAGACATACGTGAGAATTGAAGAGCAACATTTGTCGAGTTCTATACCACGGAGAGTGGAATGAAGCCATACATAAGATTTGTGCACGTTTTAAAAAGAGGCGTGACTCACTAGTCAGACAGACCATGTAACAAAATGCCCATACACGCGCTTAAAAAACTCGATTGCGTGAAGATGTACACACCTGTAGCTCCTGCAAGAGTAGAGATGCCGCATGGAAGTAGAAAGCCGATCAAGTGAGAGATCAATAGTGTCTATATCTACACAACATGATAATGTGAGCAGATGCAATACCAAACTCAATTGAAGGCGTATCTAAACCTTATCGATGAAAAGACAGCAATAGTAAATAACGGACAAACAATGAGCATCTGAAATGATCGATCAACAGGAACGGAATCACTCTCCGATCAGCGATAGACACGTCCGAATGTGAAATGCAAAGTAGTGGTGTGATTCCCAGCAAGGTGGTTAGGAATGGATGAAAATAATGCCATGTTGCAATCATAATGTGACATGTGTGAAGTGTACAAACATGATATATACTACCCATCATGCTTGATTGCGCACCAAGTGTGTTGAGGCCTTTTGGTTATAAACATTGTTGACCGGTTCCTGAATTGATGTCTCGATCAAAACTTGACTCCTCGATCATTGTTTTAATTTCCCGGTCATCATTTGTTTCGTATTTATGGTTATTATGTTTTCATCGGTTGCCCTCTATTGCAATGAACTGACGCAATAGACATGTCCGATCTCTTCTGCATTCTGTTGACTCCTCCATTCCACTTACACCACCATTCTTCCATTCCTTCTCCATTCTGCACCACCAACACCGGCTCATCATTGATATGGTGACACCTGTCACCTGGGCCACAAGCTAACACCAAAGAGTGCTTAAACAGAGTTCAGTTTCACTATCCTCCCTCAGTTGTCTACTCGATCCCGAGACATCTGAGATATTAACATAATAAAACCCTCAAATGCGTACCTTGGCCCTTCCAATGTTATAATGACTCACATTTTTTTGCAATATCTTAGTCCGTCACTGTTACTACCTTGTTGGCAGCACATCACGACTGACCATCAGCTGGCACCTACATATTATCTGACCTGAAGCAGCTGAGCTAGGTCGCATCACATGTGTTTGCTTTTTTCCATGTTGGTTCTTTTTTCGATGCGAACAATATCACTGATCAATCTCGAGGCCTAAAAAAGAATCTCATGAACATAATAAAACGCACGAGTGTCCTAAAAACTCAATTGCGGGACAAACTACACGAAAAATTTTGATCGAGACGTTCATAGAGACCTGACTAGCACGCTATTGAGATTTCATCGAGGTAAGTAGGCTCTCATGTATGTCAACCATCATACTGATGTAACCATACTCACTGCCTAAGATTAGTCCCAACAAGAACTCATATCCCGACACCAGAGATGCGGAACTCGACCCCAAACACCTGGTGCAGGTGGGTTGTGTCTGGAGTACGGTGCTTTTGAGGTTGTTGACTTGTGCGTCGATATCGGGGAATGAATGCTCTTCGGACAAGTGTACCGTTAGTTAAATTGTTAACTCTCTCTCGACTGACCCAATCCATCCATTCATTGTCCTTGATCAAGTATTTCAAAAATGACGATATTGTTACACCTATATGAAAGAATGTCCAAAGGCACCAGGACCATCGTGTCCCTGCATTGTATGCATGTGAGGAATGGTATGACACACCCCGTGAAGTGAGCAGCATGTTCCTTAGGGATAGTATTAGGCATGATGATAAGAGCGATTAAGATTTCTGTGTACGACGATTGAGGTTTGTTCAAGGATGAATTAGAGATCAGATACCTTATTCATGAAATCATACCTCACAGACGTAGACAAGGTGTTATCTGGATCAAAATTATCGTGGTCAACGTACTAGGCATCGGCTGTTGGCAGGCACACGCGAGAGACAACAACTTGGCATTCACCAACCAGTTTCTATTGCAAACAATGCTCCCTCTTCTAAGCCGCAGCATGAGGGATGGTTGTAAGGACAGGCCAAATGATTTATTTACTTTTGGTGTCAGGAGACCAGCTGAGCTTGCTGCGCTAGTTAGCCAACGGTGGTATGAGTGAAGGCAATGTTGGTGAATATTGGTATTATCATCATTGGATTTCTATTATTGACACTGTATACTGTAGTCCACGAGACTCATTCACGGTGATAGATACTATGAAAGATATAAATGCAAGGTAAAATTGTGATAGCACGCAACTGTCCTCCTACTCGAGCAATCTCGCCATTCTCTTTCCGCTTTCCTCAAGTTCCTTCAGCCACCCTTGGTCAATGCATTCCGTCCACTTGGTGCCGTACCTGAACCTGGAGAGGTCCACCTTTGGTGACCTTTCCTCAATCATTTCGTGATGCAGGCATAGATCTTCCCTGCGCTCGAGTGGGACCCAAAACAGCAACTCATGATCCTGACCCACCACCCATCCATCGTTCATGTCTTGCGGGACAGGTTGATATCCATGAACAGCATTCCGTTGCTTAGATGCGAGGCCCACTATATCGTAGATTCTGATTGGATGATAGGACGCCAACTTTGTTCCATCTCCAATAAACGCCACGTTCTCCCCCCATGGGTTCCAGCACCGAGCGTACAAATGGCCGGTGTAGACGTCGAAGAGAGTAATTGTGGGATAGCAGTAAACAGCGATGAGTCGGTCACCAAGGGATGGGTCATTTAGGGCAGGTGAGAGGGCAATCGCATGCACGCGAGGCATTGTGATAGGCTTGCAACAGAGTTGACCAGTTCGTGTGTCCCAGACTCGGACGTTCCTGTCATTGTTAGGCTGACATGCAAAGAGTTTCCCATCAGGTGAGTATGCCCCATGACACCAAAGAAGATGCGCTTCATCGGTAAAGTGGATACGATCAAACTGGGCAGTCTCGTGATTCCAAGAATAACATAAGACGGGATTAGTGAAGATGGCGGTCAATCCATCGGGTGCCAGCAATATATCCGACATGAAGTCGGTGTTGATATCCAGAGATGACGTGCATTCACTGTCATCCTTCAGCTGCCAAACCTGGAGCAAGCACGGGATCTCATCTTTTGACCGGGTGCATATAACCAGGTCGTTACATGTTTGGAAGGCAGCCTTCCAAACATGTCTTCCTTTGGGCCAGGGATCGAATGAGAGACGATTCTCCGGGTGCGATATAGTGACGCGACCATCGGTCAAAACAGCTATCCGTTTGTCATCTGCGGAAAAGGCGACTTTTATCCGGTCTTTATACTCAACATCTGTAGACCCTACAACCTCCCAAGTAGCTGTATCCCGCAATTCAACGTAGTCAGATTGCCGTGATCTTGTAGCCACCATCTTTCCGGAGGGTGAGAACCCAATGATTTTTAGTCTATCTGTGACATCTTGAATGACAGGCTGACTGCTCCCCAAATCCTCCATGTTCCGCATCCTAACAGTTCCATCCTCACTTCCCACCAAAAGCCTGTGGCCATCGCGCAATGGACAAATACTCGTAATCCATGAAGTGGTCAGAGGCTCTGTCTTGAAGATCATATTCGAGCTGGTCATCGAGACCTCCCATATCTCCACTGTGTCATCTCGTGCGAAATATAGGCGATTGGCGTTGGGTAAATGGATAATGGC
>Ga0153968_1000248_pt1 | contig 11105 bp, 11 predicted proteins | sample TSGA052MetaG_FD_104729 | JGI IMG/M metagenome (GOLD analysis project Ga0153968, IMG submission 104729) | Attine ant fungus gardens microbial communities from Georgia, USA - TSGA052 MetaG | ecosystem: Host-associated > Fungi > Mycelium > Unclassified | place: USA: Georgia, George L Smith State... | reverse complement strand
CAGATCATCACCTGATTACTACCTATTGTTCTACATATGGTAGTGTCTTTGTACTGGAATAATGATAACCTAACCATATGGAGGCTGTCCTTTGTTCTAAGAAAAGGACAGATGACTATCTATAAGTAATTAATAAAGTCCATGTACAAACATTGAGGCCTTCATATCTCCACTAATATTAATTGCCTTGAGGTTGTTCTAGGCTCATTCTGAGCATTATGAAGAAGGCTTTTGCTGAGCCTAGAACCAAAGCATTGATTATGGCAGTTTCCGAGATATTAGCGATTTAATAAACAGTAACATGGTAGTTACTAGTTGATCTGCTTAATATCTCGGCCATTATTGATTGCCTCGAGATGTGACTGGTATTGATTGAAAGGTCTTTTTAAGGGCTTTAAGCTGGTTTTAAGACTGTGGGAATCATCAAATAATTGGTGGAGATATGACCAAATGAAGTTTGTGACACTAGCCACTCTAAAACTCCTAAAAGTTTCTTTTCATCCATCTGTACTTTATTTTCTGATATTATTATACCTAAATATTTGATGCTACTTTTCTCAAAGAAACATTTCTCTGCTTTAGCATAAAGGTCATTAAATTGAAGTCTTTTTAGTACTTCTTTAACTAATCTGTCATAAACTTCATTTGGCCATATCTCTATTAATTCTTTGACAATTCTCATAGTCTCAAAGGCTATGGAAAGCCCTCAAAAAAACCTTTTAATCAATGCTAGTTATGTTTTGAGGCAATCAATAATGGCCAAGATATTAAGCAGATCAACAGGTAACCACCATGTTACTGTTTATTAAATCACTAATATCTCGGAAACTGCCATGATAAATACTTTGGTTCTAGGCTCAGCAGAAGCCTTCCTCATAACACTCAGAATGAGTCTAGAACAATTTCAAGGCAATTAATATTAGTGGAGATATGAAGTCCTCAATATTTGCACATAGACTTTATTAATTACCCATAAATAGTCATCTGTCCTTTCTTAGAACAAAGGACAGCCTCCATAAGGTTAAGTTATCACTATATTAAGCAAAAAGGTACTACCATATATAGAACAATAGGTAGTAGCATATAATAATCTGTCCTAGTACATAGACTATTACTTTTCTGTATATAAGGACTTCTTGTCTGAGGATTAGACCTTAGACTTAACAACTTCTTTTGTCACTGTCTAAACTTTGCATTTTTGAATTTTTCAAGTTCTAAACCAGCAATCACAAATAAGTAAGTAACCTTTTGTGATAGCCCCCTTATCTGTATCCCCAATACTGAACCTTATGGGTGTAATGTAATCCAAGTGTACACCTAGCTAAGCTTTTCCAGCCTGCTATCCTTTCTGAAGCCTGCCCGAGTTGCATCTGTTATTTCTCTAGATCAAGTTCTGGGTATATTCTGTGTTCTTCTCAAAACATCCTACTAACTTCAAACTCTTACACTCAATAGTTTTACATTTCACGATTCCAGAGGCAGTGATGATGGAGGTAAGTGTCAAGAGGTTCTCTTCTTTCTCTCTGCTCTCTGGATACTCTATTAAAGTTATTATAAATGTCTAAAACTCAAAGAATAAAAGATAAAAAGGAAACTATTACTACTTTTAGAATTCTCTCAACTTCTTCTTACTCTAAGTTCTCCCAAAGTTCTATGGCTTATGTATCCCTCTCCTAGATCTTTCCCATCAATGATACATCCCTACCACTGTTTTCTTCTAGAATCTTCTTCATTCTTTGTTATTGTTCTCTCTGTTATTAGCCTGTGATTTAGAACTCCTTAGTTACCTGTCAAGTGTTAGTAAGCTCTAACCACTATCCAATATAAGTTATGTCCTAGATGTTATTTATCTAAATATATCTGATCTGATACTATCAATGCTTATTTGCAATCAAAGGTATATTCATCTAAGTCTGTCCCTGGCATACTATTGGCTCTAGAGCTCAAGCCTTTCATTTTTCTTAGGATATATCCAGTATAAAGTGAATCTAAAATGTCGTCATCTGATAACTCTGTCTATAAACCAATGCCAGCTCATCTTGCTTGCCTTCTGAGGTCTCTTCATGAGTTTTAGGTCCATTTCTATTTGCTTATTGTTTTATATAACCTTTTTGGTATATTCTAAGGACTTATAATGGTGTTATGAGAGCCCAAAGAAGGAACAAGTTTCCCATGCATTCAAACACTTGATTGCAAACATCAAGTCATACAACGTAGACAAGATATAAATAGCATGGGAACTTAAAGTAATCATATCATGTGATAAGGACATGTGATCATAGAACATTCTGGAAAAGACATGTGATCATGGACTAGTAGTGTACAGCCACTTGTAAAAGTAGTATAAGTAGGTAGTCAATCCAATGAGGAACTCTATCGAGTTCTTCCTGAACACTCACCTCGAGTGATCCTTGAGTCGTCAAGACTTAGCAGTAACAAATGGGTTCCAGAGCAAATTACAATTAGGAATTTGTTAGTATAAAGTGTATTAAATGCTACTTTCTGTGGCAAATTTGCTTGTAGCATAACACTACTCAATACTACTTAAGACTGGCTATACTTTTGGGTCTATTCCCATAAGCAGAGACAATCAAGGCTCTGTTTTCATGGCAAGTCACCTAATAACCAAATCATGAAACAAACATATTGATGTTTGCTTTTATGCTGTTCAAGATTTTGTAACTCAAGGAAAAATAAAACTATTCTGCATAGAAGAAAGTCAGAACCCAGCTAGTATGTTTACAAAGAATCTCCCTCAGATGAAATTCTCAAAATTTAGGAGCCAACTTGAACTGACTTTTTATTAGAATACTGCAATATGTGTGATTATCTATACTTACATACATCTCACTCATGCACTCAGCGAGGGGGAGTGTTAAAATAGCAATGACCCATTAATGGATAGTCTCCATTAATGTTATATATCATTAGACTAGTATATAAGGAATGCATCTCATAGTATGAATAGATCACTTTCACCTCTATTCTATTATTGCTTCTCTTATACAACTCATAGGTAAGTTAGCTAGTGTCTTCACTACTATGCCATACTTGCTAGTCACTCTGAAACAATCTCCAGGTCTTACATACTGAGAGCCCACAGGAGCATGGATTGTTGATATCTATTGTCGCAAAATGACATCCTTATTATGGAATTGTCAGCGTCTAAAGTCTGATGACTGGAATTAAGCCAACTATCTCTTTGTTCAGAGTTTGACAAAGAGAACTCGATGGAGTTCTCACTTAATTCTCTACTACTTATACATTTTACTACTGTGGCTATGTGCTTACTCTCCCATGGTCCTCATGATACTCTAGTCATGTGACATACTGTGACTGTGACATCTGTGACCATTCATCACACCATTGTGACATTGTGACAAAGCCATATGATACTTTCCTGTGCTCTATCTTATAGTTGTAAGTCCAATAAGAAAAGAAAAGAAAAGAAAAGAAAAGAAAAAGAAATATAAATAATGACTTAGCCGTTTTGCCAAGTCATGACATCACCCCCCTCTTAAGTTTCCTCATCCTGAGGAATTTTTCTACAACTCGTAGTGTGGGTCTACCATATTGCCCATTTCGTCTTCATCTTCCTCTGTCCATTCTCGAACTTCTGATTTTTCTTTCTCAGTTTCTTCCTCTTCCAGGATCGTCTTCATTGTCTCTCTTCTTATTGGTCTCTTGCCCTTCCATCGTCTCCAATTTCTTTCTAATCTCTCCCAATATTCTTGGTCATACTGTTTATTTGACTACCCAAATAATTTCTTTGCCATAAATCTCCCTAGCAGCTCTCCTCTTTGAAATGTTCCTTCCTCATGTTTTTGTCTCGCTATATCTTCCATGTCTCGCTGTCATGCCGTACAACAATTTAGGCAACATAAGTGACATTCTTCATGGTAACAACCAAAATTACCAGCTCAAGAGAAGAGTTTGGTCTCCTAGAAGTGTTCCTTAGATGCCTAGTCGTGGACTCGAGCCTCTCGCTCAAGTGGCAGAGTAGTAGCTGTGACCACCACTACACATACCTCATAGATGCTTGCCCAGGTGCCCTGTATCAGATTACTAATGGTTCCCCCTTCTAGAAGTGCTCTCGAGAACAGAAGCAAACTTAGTGGAAACACTACTACCTGAGTGATGTTATATCACAGCCGCCGACAGTACTATTTAAAGAAGAGTTACGATCAGACCTGGCCCATCATTGTTGATGGCTAATTATAGCAAGATCAAGAGAGCCGAACCATTGCAAAGTCGCCTTGCAACAGCAGTAGAAGGAAGCTAGAAGTCAAAGAAGTGAGAGTATATAGGAGAGATAAAGAGAAGAACAGGGAAGCTGAGGAGAGAAGCAGTAAGAAGGCTAGATGAAGGAAACACGTTTGAGAGTAAGATGGCTCAAGATTGCTATCTCTGCCTATGGCCCTTCAAGAGGCTCGAGGTCCAACCATCGTGTGAGGACGAGTTTCGAAGAGTAGGACCAGAGGAGTGGGGAGCGATTAGCTGTGTTCGGGCAGAGGCGCTGTCTCATCATTGCGGTCTTACTATGTTTGGGAATTCAGAGATTTTTTGTCTCACTTTCTTTGTTGTCTCTTTGCTTTGTAATCATAATAAAATACTCTAGGGCACAGAGGGGGACTCAAGCATCAGACCTCTACTCTCATCCCTCTTTGTTGCTCTAGGGCTTAACAGCTATTTTGAGTGACTAAGTTTCTAGTTTTCTCTAAGTGTTCTACTTTACTTTCTAAAACCCACCAAAACTCTCCCTCGACGGGAATTCGAGCCCCAACAGACTTGGGCATTCGCTTGCGCTAGGAGTTAATAGCTCACTACATGTCATTGGAGTCGGCTTCCAGTTGTACAGTCAGCTGAAGAAGAGCCCACATGATGGCATAGGAGTTCTAGGTAGTTCTGCTGTATCGACAGCAAGCCAGGCTACTAGACTAGGCAAGGGCAGTAGTGTCACAACGCAAGACAAACGCATGTCTTAGAGATCCTATTACAGTAAGATCTACCTCAAGCAGATCCTTAAATATATTATTATCACTTCTTTTGGTCTTTTGAATTGTACCCCATTATTTCTCCTATTCCTAAGCTCTCTTTTATATTTGATCATCTTTCCAGTGCCTACTTGCTAGCACACAATTGTGAAATATCTAGGGGATCTTTTACATTCCCATTTGTTATTACTTTTGTACTGTGATCAATTCTCTTTGATCCCCATCATCACTGATATTCCCTCTCAAATTCTTTGATTGCTTCTTTTGCGTTCTTTAAATTTTCCCTTCCTTCCCAAGTATCGGACTCTGCTGTAAATCCTTTCCAGCATACTAGGTACTTATTCTTCCCTCTTACTCGTCACTTATTCAGAATTCTCTCCACTTCCTATTCTTCTTCCCCTTTGATTATTACCAGGGCTAGTTGCTCCTTCTTCTGTCCTTCTACTTGCCCTACATATCTATGTATTCTACTAATGTTTACTACCAGGTGTATTTTTACTATGCTAGGTAGTTTTAATTCTACCACATTCAATGATATAATTTTCTTAACTTTATATAGGCCTACAAACCTCTCTGTCAACTTTTCTGTTCTTCTCCTGATCATCTGATATTTCAAGTCCTTAGTGCTGAGCATGACCAAGTTCCCTACTTTATACTCCTCTATGTCTGATCTCTTCTTGTCGGCGTATTTCTTCATATTTGCTTGTGCCTTCCCCAGTGCTGTCTTTGCTTCCTCCTGTATTTCTTTTATTTTCTCAATGAACTTTTTTGCTCCTGCATATTTCCCTTTCTTTCTCATCTCAAACCCCATTCTGGGATCTTGTCTGTAATTTGCCTTAAAAGGCAATGTTCTGGTACTTGAGTATGCTTTATTGTTATATACAAACTCTGCTGTTCCTAACTACTCTGGCTACTGCTCTTGCCTGTGATTGATGAATATTCTTAAGTATTGTTCCAGCTCTTGGTTAACCCTCTCTGTTTGTTTATCTATTTGGGGGTGGAATGCCATCGACAATTTACTCTTAATCCCCAACATCTCATTCAACTCCCTCATTAATCCTGCTGCAAATTGTGGTCCTCTATCTGATATAATGCTCTCAGGTAGACCATGTAACTTTCACATGTTATCTCTAAACAACCTCACTAATCCTTCTGCTGATGTCTTCTCTGTAGTTAGTATGAAGTGGACCATTTTAGTTAGCCAATCTACTACTACTAGAATACTGTCATATCCCTGTGCTAGAGGCAACTTGGTGATGAAGTCTGCTGATATATGCATCCAAGGTCTTTCTGGGATTGAGTTTGGCATCAATTTTCCTGCTGGCTGTTCTATGCGGTTTTTATTTTGCTGACAAGCATTATATTCTTCCACATATCTCTTTACCTCCTTGGTCACTCCTGGCCACCAAAAGTTCCTGGTCACCAGTTCTACTATTTTCCACTGTCCTCCGTGCCCTTCTATTGGCGTATCATGATGTAGTCTAATTATCTCTGCCCTTAATTTCTTATCTTTTGGCACATAGACTTTTTCCTCTTTATATATGATGCCGTCTACCTCTCTCCACTCTTCATCTCTCAGCATCTTTACTCCTGCTCGCTTCATTTCTTCTACTACCTTCACTACTTCGTCATCCTTCATCTTTGACTTTCTAACTTCCTCTAGTAGATCTACCCCATCTACTATGATCTCTACTGTTTCTGTCTTCCTCACTTCCAACCACTCTAGTTTCACCAATGTCTCATCCTCATTGTTCTTTTCCACTCCAATCTCCTAGTCTGGCCTTCTGCTCAAGCTGTTTGCTTTCCCCATTTTACTCTCTGGAACATGTTTTAGTGTAAAATTAAATCTAGATAGGTACAAGGCCCATCTTACTTGTCTCCTATTTAGCTTTTGTACCTTCATAAAGTACTCGAGGTTTTTGTGATCTGTCCAAATCTCAAATTTCTCTACTGCTCCTTCCAGGAAATGCCTCTATGCCTCTAGACATCTGACTACTGCTAACATCTCTTTATCGTGAATCTCATAGTTCTGCTCTGTATCACTTAGAGATTTTGAAATGAAAGCAACTGGTCTCCATTTTTCATCTGAGCACTTCATTGATAGTACTCCTCCCATAGTGTAATTCGAGGCATCAGCCTCTACCCAAAATTCTTTGTCTAAGTCAGGTGCTGCTAATACTGGTTTTGTTATAAAAACCCATTTCAACTTGTTGAATACCTTTTGCTATGCCTCTTTCCACCACCACTTCTCATCCTTCTGCATAAGTATGTGCATTGGTCTTGCTGCTCAAGCGAAGTCTTTAATAAACCTCCTGTAATAATTTGCAAGGCCCAAAAACTTTCTGACATCTTTCACATTTTTTGGTTATAGCCAACTAAGTACTCCATCCACTTTCTCCACTTCCATTTCTATTCCATTAGGTCCTATGATGACCCCTAGAAATTCTATCTTTCTTGTCTTTCACACACATTTTTCCAGCTTGATATACAAGTCGTTCTCCTCTAACCTCTTCAGTATTTTCTCCACTATTTCATTGTGTCCCTCCTCCATCTCTGTTCCTACTAACACGTCATCCACAAATGCTGCTACTTTTCCTTTGTTTATCAGATCCCTCAGGATTTCATTCATCATTGCTTGAAAGATTGCTGGCGAATTTGTCATTCCAAAAAACATAACAGTTGGTTCAAAGGAACTGATATACATTGTGAATGCTCCTTTCTACTCATCCCCCTCTTTTATCCTGATGTTGTTGAACCCCCACCTGAGATCCATCTTTGTGAACACTTTCTTACTCCCTATATTGTCAATTAATTCTGTAATTAATAGGAGTGGGTAGTTGTTCTTTATTATTTGATCATTTAAGTTGCAATAGTCCATTACCATCCTCTTACTACCATCCTTCTTGCCTACAAAGAACACTGGCGACGTTTGAGGAGATTTTGATTGTCTAATATACCCCTTCCTCAACTGGTCTTCCACAAAATTCTAGACTTCTTTCCTCTCATTTTTGGATAGAGGATAAATCCTTCCCTTTTGTGGTTTAAATATCTCCTTGAGATCTATGGCATGATCCCAAACTTTTCTCGTCAGCATCCTTTCTGACTCTACCTTCCCAAACACTTTCCTCCACTTCAAGAATTTTTTTGGGACCATCTCCTTGATTTTCCTGTGGTCCTCTTCTATCTCTTTCTCTCTTCCCTAGTCTTCTTTGTCATCTATCGCCCAACAGATGATTTTCTCTTCTTCCTCTGTTGCTATCCTTTTGACCTTTTCCTTCTTTTGACTTCTTTCACCACACAAGGGTAGACATCTCATCATTTTAACTTCCCCTGTCTTCCAGTTTATTTCTGGGTTGTGGGCTGCTAACTATGGCATGCCCAATATCACCTCTGTCTTCCCCAGGTCACATATGTCCATCCTTATTTTTTCTACATAGCCTTTATAGAACATATTGTACTCTACTTGGTACGTAATGGCCCCTCCACTATTGTTTGTGCCATCTATATTTCTAACAGCTATTGGCCTATCTAGCTTCTACAGCTTAAACCCATGCCTAGCTGCTGTCTGCCTATTCATAAACATCCCTGTTGCGCCACTGTCCAAGAGTGCTTTTATCATTATGCCTTCATGCATATCTATTTTCTCCACTCTAATATTCAACCATACTTCTCTCAACATTTTAAAGGTTCTCCTGACCTCCTGTCAACTACCCCCCTCTCTTGCTGCACTTTCCAGTTCTTCTAACCATATGCTGCTTTGCTGTGTCTTTGCCTCTTTGGGCCACACTGTTTTCTCCTCTCTTGTTGTGCCTCTCGAGTTTCTTGCTTGTGCGCTGCTCTGCTCCTTTCCTCCTTTGCATCCATACCAACTCATCTTCTCTCTTTTCCAATAGGGAACTACTCCTTGTTCCTGATCATCTTCCATGTAACATCCTCCTTTGCCATATCTTGGGCACTTCAAATACGTGACAATGGCCCCTTGACCACGCTATCCCAACTCCCACAATTCCACATCTTGTGGCACTGTTGGTCCACAGTATCACTCAGCTCTCTTCCTCAACGTCTCCCATGAACTCCTTTTCCACTCCTCTTGCTGTGCCTTTTCCTTTGTAGGGCATACTGCTTCTTTCTCTTCTACTCTCCTTAGCTTCTTTTCCTGCGCTTTTCCTCTTTCGAGGCATGCCAGCTTCCTCTTGTCTCCTTGGTGTACTTTTCCCTCTGCAGGGCGTGCCACCCTTTTGATCTTCTTCCATAATGGATACCACCTGTACTTGTGCCCTTCCTCTCTACACTTAAAATACTTTACCCCTACCGTCCTCATATTCCTTATTGTCCTCTCTTCCACTCCACACTACATTACTCTGCTACTCAAGATTTCAAATTTATTTTGGGGCATTGTCGCCCCTTTTCCTTCCTCATTTTGTTTCTGCAATTTCGGACCAGGTACCCAAACCCTTTGCATTGTCAACATAACTTTTCACTTCTTCCCTCAATTTCTGCCCTTACTTTAGCAAGGGCATGCTTTTCTTTGAGCAAGTTGCTCATCAGGGATTGGTATTGTTCTTGAGACATAATGATGACATCTCAAGATGGGTATAGATATAATGATTGATCTTACTAAAGTTACATTTGTTGGGGTGCAAGATCTTCATCCAACCAGACACCTACTGCCTTACTGACTACTGTCCTAATAGTACTTTGGCTATCACTCTACAAGGGAGATCCCTAATCTAGACAGTCCACTAGTGGTAACTGTTAATCCTCTGCATGTACCAACCCACAATGGGATCATAGCACAAGGTTTATACTTAGAAAAGGTATAAGTAGACTACTAGACACTGCTCATTTGTAAGGTCAGGTCTTAGAAATGATACCCGAGTATGGTACCACTCCTCTACCCACTGTTTCTAACTGACAGTGAAGTCCCCTTAAGCCAAGGGCCCGGCTATGTATAGAGGTGGTTACTGATCATGATGATCAGCGACCAAGGGTTGATGTGAAATGAGAATAAGATTGAGCAAGGTCCAAGGCGGACAGTGCTCTGGATGTGAAATTGAGTTCTAGTATCAGCGTCTAAAGTCCAATGACCAGAATTAAGCCAACTGTCTCTTTGTTCAGAGTTTGACAAAGAGAACTCGATGGAGTTCTCACTTAATTCTCTACTACTTATACATTTTACTACTGTGGTTATGTGCTTACTCTCCCATGGTCCTCATGATACTCTAGTCATGTGACATACTGTGACTGTGACATACTGTGACCATTCATCACACCATTGTGACATTGTGACAAAGTCACATGATACTTTCCCATGCTCCATCTTGTAGTTGTAAGTCCAATAAGAAAAGAAAAGAAAAGAAAAGAAAAATAAAAATAAATAATGACTTAGCTGTTTTGCCAAGTCATGACAGGAATGATATTGAGTTGTCTTGGAAACTCCATTTGCTGGAGCATTTGTTTCAGATATTTACATATAAATATGGGATTGTAGTTACATTTTAATTAAGTCTTTCTGTCTTTCCCTCTTTTTCCCTATGCTCAATTTATTTTGCTGTGACACCTATGTATTAATGAATTAATATTTTGTTTTAGTTTGCAGAATTGTCTCTCACATACTGAAAGTTGATCAACTAAGCATGACATACCTTCTAAAGTTCTTCTAAAGTTTTCCTGTTAATGGATGCCTTACATAACTCATTTAAAGCATGGTAAGTGTGTGTCACAAACTTCATTCAGTCATATCTCCACCAATTCTTCGACGATTCCCACGGTCTCAAAGTCAGATTAAAGCCCTTAAGAAGACCTTTTGATTGATACCAGTCACGTCTCGAGGCGATCAATAATGGCCGAGATATTAAACAGATCAACTGGTAACCACCATGTTACTGTTTATTAAGTTGCTAATATCTCGGAAACTGCCATAATCAATGCTTTGGTTCTAGGCTCAGCAGAAGCCTTCTTCATAATGCTCAGAATGAGCCTAGAACAACCTCAAGGCAATTAATATTAGTGGAGATATGAAGACCTCAATGTTTGCACATAGACTTTATTAATTACTCATAGATAGTCATCTGTCCTTTTCTTAGAACAAAGGACAGCCTCCATATGGTT
>Ga0153968_1000245_pt1 | contig 11134 bp, 8 predicted proteins | sample TSGA052MetaG_FD_104729 | JGI IMG/M metagenome (GOLD analysis project Ga0153968, IMG submission 104729) | Attine ant fungus gardens microbial communities from Georgia, USA - TSGA052 MetaG | ecosystem: Host-associated > Fungi > Mycelium > Unclassified | place: USA: Georgia, George L Smith State... | reverse complement strand
CTCTCCTATCAATCTTCACTCTAAGAAATATATTAGAATATTACAAATATTAGAAACTCAATTAAAAATGAATAGAAAAGGAACCTTCTTCTTTTTCCAGTCTCTCTCACTTCTCTCCTCTATGCCATTGCTATGTGATCATGACAGACATCATCTTCCCATTCTCTATACTTTCTGGACATAACCATATGATCCTACTCCACTTCTATACTTTTCTCCTGCCTGACATTCCCTAACCTCTGAACTGGCTTTTGTTTACTCCAAATATGATCTAGAAACACATACTAGTGTATACAAACATTATTGGTATTATTATTATTCTACAGCATGTCCACTTCTTGCCTGAGTCCAGCAGTGATGGGATCACTAGTTACTGATAGACTTTTGATCTGTGTCATACTCCATGACACTACATAATACCACAGACCACATCTGAATGCTTACCTCAGTAACTGGCCTCAGACTTGGGCAGTTACAGTATAGCCAATCACTTACTCATGTTGACTCACTTTCAAACTGGTTCCTATATTAAGTAACTAGACTAGTTAATCTCCCCTTAGCTTCATTATCCACTAAGTCAGCTTCTCTTGTCTAGACATCACCTCTCAGTTCTCCAAATATACTAATTACCAAGTGAGTGAGCACAGAAAGAGACACAACTTGAGCAGTTGAGGTCACACCCATCATTCACTCAGAAGTCAGGACTTGACAGTATAACAAAGCTAACCCCCTGTGCTATCCTGAAAACCTAATTGACAATGTCCAGTACTTCTATTCCAGACCTCTATTAGAGTGTTGAGTTCAACGTAATAAACTCTGCACTGTTAAAAGGGTGCAAAATGGAATTGCATACTGGAACAAACAAAACAATAATGTACTAGCTCCCAATTGTATACTAAAGGTCCAAGAGAAGATAATTAAAGATGAAGGTTATAAGTGAAAGTAGAATTATATGTAGCTCCAATAAAATATAGGTTTGATTGTTATGAAAAGAGTAAAAGATCTCTCTAGATCATCATTGCATAGCCTCCCTAAGATGTCAACCTTTACATACCATGACAAAACTCCACTGGAAAATACAGTTAGTTAATCACTCATGGACCTTCTACACTTAGTTGCCCTCTTGTCTGCACCCCAACACCAAACCTTATAAGTGTAATGCAATCCAAGTGTGTACCTAGCCAAGCTTTCCCAGCCTACTGTCCTCTTCGAAGCCTGCCTGAGTTGCATCTGCTATTCCTCTCTAGATCAAGTTCTGGGTATATTCAGTGTTTTACTTAAGACATCCCTCTGGTCCTAGTCTTCTTACTCTCAATAGATCTACATTCACAATTCCAGAGGCAGTGTAAATGGAGATAAGAGTCAAGAGGTTCTTCTCCAATCCAACTGTACTCCAGATACTATATTAAAGTTATTACAAATGTCTGAAACTCAAAGAATAAAGATAAAAAGGGAACTATTACTACTTTTGGATTTCTATCAACTTCTTCTCTCACTAATTCCCCCTAAACTCCTGAGGCTTACATGTCCCTCTCCTTTCTTTATGATGACATGTCCCCTCACTAAGTTCTTCCCATCAAAGATGACGCGTCTTGCAGTAGACTTCTTTCTGGAATGTTCCTCTTTCCTCTGTGTTGTTATGCTACTAGAGAATTTTCTGCAGAAATGTAGCATAGGATACACTTTATACCTCTGGATTTCACTATTGGAATCCACTCTAGAGACCTCCTACAAGCCCCAGACATAATCTAGACCCAAGATTGGGTACTTCTATTAGGTAGTTACCAAGTTGTCACATGCTAGAATAGCATATATCTTAGGAGGCAAGACTGATGAGCTAGTATCAGGTTTCTCAGATACAGACTATCAATGTTGAAGCTCTAGAAGTCAGAAGCTCAGAGATATCTTTGGAATGTGAGATAATCTCAATCTAGAGCAGACTTAGACTAATATGACACCAAGACAACTGATCAAAAGTCTATCAGTGACTAGTGATCCCATCACTGCTGGACTCAGTCAAGAAACAGACATGCCACCAGATAACAATTGTATTGCTGATGCTTTCACACACTGTCATGTGTTTCTAGACTATATTTAGAGTAAAAGAAAGCTAGTTCAGAGTTCAGGGAATGATAGGCAGGAGTGGAGTATGGAGATAGAGCAGGATCACATGGTCATGTCTGGAGGTATGGAGGATAGGGAGGTGACGGCTGTTGTAGCCACATGGTAGTATCATAAAGAAGAAACGTGAGGGAGAGCAGTAGAATAAAGGATTTCCTTTTCTATTTTCTTTTAATTGAGTCTCTAACATTCATAATATTCTAATATATTTCTCAGAGTGGAGATTGATGGAAAGAGCCTCCTTGGCCCTTGCCTTCATCTCAGAAGCTCTTGAGGTTGTAAATGCAATTCTCTTGAGTATGTAAGGGGTGATCTTGGTGAGAGGTTGAGTTGGTGAATGTTTCCTACCCTATACCCTATTCTTTCTTGAGACAAGACACAGCGGTCACTCAGGCAACCTTCTATGGAGTAGCAGACCTGAAAATTCTGGCTAATCATCAACTCAGATCATATCATACCCATAAGGTTTGGTGTAGGGTGTAGATGAGGGCTTGATTAAGTGTGGTAAGGCCCATGAGTGGTTTACTAACTATTCTACTAGTGAGCTTGTTACAGTGTGTAAAGGTAGACACTATACGAGGAGAATCTAGATTGAACTTACTATTATTTTGTTTATTTTTATATTACAGATAAGCTGCATTTTTACATTTTAATTTCTTTCTGATACTCCTATTTTCTCCTTCTCCCCATGAACCCTTTAGCATACAATTGAGGACTGTTACTGCCATTTACTCTTGCTTATCATAGTAAAAACCTCTTTTGCCCCTTTTAATGCACTGCACTGTCACACCATATAACAGTTTAGGCAAAATAAGTGGTATTTTTCACTGTAATAACTAGAATAACCAGCTCAAGAGAAGGGTTCAGCCTCCTAAAGATGTTTCCTGGACACCTAGTCATGGACTTGAGCATCTTACTTGAGTAACAGAGTAATAGCTCTGACTACCGCTATATATATCTCATAAACACTTGCCCAGGTACCCCGTATCAAATTTCTAACAGATTTCCCTTCTAGAAGTGCTCTTGAAAGCAAAGGCAGTCTTTGAAGACCTAGTGCTACCAGAATGACGTTATAAGAGGACCCCTCACACATGACCCTAGAGCGCCCCCCGTTGCCTCCCAACATAATTTCATTGTGCAGCCCCTGGTTACCAAAGAATGGAATACAAGGGCATTTTAGTATATATTGTAGATTATTTCCTCCAGGAGCCTCATCTAATTCTCTGAGGAATTTCCTGGAGGTGAGTTGTAACATATCCTATACTATAATTTAACTGAGGAATCTCCTGGAGTCCACTCCAGTCGCCCTCACAGACGTCATACTTTAGCAGCTGGTGGCATTATTTGCAGAAGAGTTACAATCAGATTTGGACCATCATCACTAATGGCTAATTATATCAAGATCAAGAGAGTCATATCACAACAGCAGTAGAAGGAAACTGGATCCTGGAGGAATGAGAAGGCATAGAGAAGGTAGAAAGAGGGATAGAGAAGGTGAGGAGAGATATAGAAGAAAGATTAGATGAAGATAACATACTTGAGGACAAGACAACTCGAGATCGCCACCTCCTTCTACAGCCCAGCAAGAGGCTCGAGACCTGACTATCATGCAAGGGAAGTTTCAAGGAGTAGGACTAGAAGAATAGAAAGTGGTCACCTAGTGTTCAGGAAGGGTGCCATCTTATTATTTCGACCTTGCTATGTTTGGGAATTTGGAGGTTTTCTTTGTCTTGCTTTCTTTGTTGTCTCTTTGCTTTGTAATCTTAATAAAATACTCTAGGGCACAGAAGGGAACTCAAGCATCATACCCCTATCATCTTCCCTTTCTGTTGCTCTAGAGCTTAATGGCTATTTGAGTGACTAAGTCTTTATTTTTCTGAGTGTTCTTCTTTATTCTCTAAAAACTACCAAACCTCTCCCTCGACGGGAATTTGAGCCCCAACGGACTTGGGCATTCACTTATGCTAGGAGTTAACTACTTACTACATGTTATTGGAGTTGGCTTCCAGTTGTATGGTCAGCTGAAGAAGAGCCCACACAATGGCATGGGAGTTCTACGTAGTTCTGCTGTATCAATGGCAAGCCAGACTACTAGACTAGACAAGGGCTGTAGTGTCATGACACGAGATGAACGCATGTCTTAAAGAGCCTATTATGGTGAGATCTACCTCAAGTGGATTTATAAAAACTTTATTATCATTTCTTTCAGTTACTTGAGTTTCATCATCCCTTTATTCCCTCTTCCTTAAGCCCCCTTTGTTATATAATTATCTCCCCAGTGCCTACTTGTTTAGTACACAATTGTAAGACATCTCAGAGATCCTTTATATTTTCATTTGTTATTACTTTTGTCTTGTGATCAATTCCCTTTGATCCCCATCAGCACAGTTGGAGAACCTATCCACTGATCTCAAGCCTTCAAAAAAGGGATCAGCAGTCTTCTCAATTTCTAGGAGCTGACTACCTAAACATTACTAGAGAACCAACTCTGCATCTGGGCACATCAACTGTGTCAGACTTGAGGGCACTGAGCATGACCCTTTACTCTCCAGCTATTCCTATAGCCTTTGAAGGATTAGTAGATTCAGGTTTCTTGGACTGCTTCCTGGACTCAAGTTTCATTAGCAAGAATAAATTGTCCTTTCAAGAAATTGTGCCTCTTTCTGTTGCTCTGATAGATAGTACTGTTAATACTTTTGTAACTTGTGTCATACCACTACCAATAAATTTCTCTTGTGGCTATTCCTGCATGCTTGAATTCTATATAACAAAGCTGGAGGGTATCTATCTAGCAGTTCTCAGGTTCAGTTGGTTAACCCACTACAACCCAGCAATTGATTGGACCAAGAAGTCTATCCTCTTTCAAACACCAGATCCTAGCCAAACAGATCAAACACCTACAGATCACAGAATCAGCAATACTGCTCCCCAAAAAACGCAACTAGTATGCACTGAGAACCAGACTTTATTGATCTCTGTTACACCTCCCCTAAGCCTAACCCCTGAACCCACTAACCTTCAAGCCATAACCTGTAAGGGGATCACTCAATGGCAACCCCTAATTACACTAAGCATGAGTGGTGAAGGTGAACTTAAGAAGGAACAATGGATAGCCCAGAAGTTCCAATCAATGTTGAGATAAGATATTCTACCATATATCACTAGCTATATATACTAGACTAGCCAGTCTGTGCACATATTGCTAAGGGAACACAAATCAGGACACTAATAACTACACTACCTAATAAGGCTACATCATACTGATGGGGAAGACCCAAACTAAGGGGAAAGGTTGTGGGAATAGCTGTTATATGACAGAAAATACCCATTTAATAATATAATTTCTTTTATATTTTATATTATTACTAATTTTTCGCTCCTAAACTCCTGTTGTCTACTCCTATAGGATCATGATGTAGACTAGTTACTGTGAGGGTGACCGAAGTAGACTCCAGGAGATTCCTCAGATAAATTATAGTATAAAATATGTTACAACTCACCTCCAAGAGATTCCTCAGAGAATTAGATGAGGCTCCTGGAGGAAATAATCTACAATATATACTAAAATGCCCTTGCATTCCATTCTTTGGTAACCAGGGGTTACACAATGAAATTATGTTGGGAGGCAATGGGGGGGTGCTCCGGGGTCATGTGTGAGGGGTCCTCTTACATTTACCCCCCCTCCAAGGTTGCTGCGTCTCGAAGCAATGGTTCCGGGATTGAAAATGGCATCGAAGTCTGTCTGGCAGATGTGTCTTGGGGCAGCTGGGTGCTTCTGATAGTACTCTGCAATGAGATCTGGTGCCTTGACATCGGAGGCTACCTCCCAAGAGTTGTGTTCTCTGCTAAAACCCTTCCACTTGACTAGGAACTGGAACCTCCTCTGGTGCCAGCGACTATTTAATATCTCTTCTACTTCCCACTCTTCTTCTCCGTCGACAACAATGGGTGCTTGTGGTTTCCTCCCTAGGATCAGATCTTCCGGAGTGGCAGACAACTTTATGACGTTGAATACTGGGTGCAACTGCCTTATTCTGTGAGGTAACTTGAGACAGTAGGCTGATGGTCCCACTTGGCTTTCTATTTCGAAGGGTCCTAGTCAGCGATGTGACAACTTTGGAGATGGACGTGTCGTTTTGATGTCTGACACATCTAAGTATACTCGGTCTCCTGGTTTGTATACGGGGGCTGGAGTTCTCCTTCAATTATAGTACTGCGTTATGTCCTCCTGTGCTTTGCGGATCACTGGTTTGGTCTCTTCAGTGGCAGACTTCATCCTCTCTGTGAATTCATTGACTGTCTCTAGTCTGGAGGGGACTTGGCTTGGCTCAAAGCCCATATGGGGAATTCGTCCAGTGTCTAGTAGGAATGGAAGTTGCTGCATCGCAAAGTAGATATGGTTGTTGTGCTGGAACTCCACAATGGGTAGGAGATCATACCAGTCATCCTGTCGTTCATTGATGAATAGGCAGAGGAACTGATCGAGCTCCTGGTTGACGTGTTCTGTTTGTCTGTCTGTCTGGGGGTGCCAAGCTGTGGAGGAGGATAGTTGTATACCTAGTAGTCTATACAGCTCCTTAGTGAACGAAGCTATGAACTGGGGTCTGTGGTTGGAGGCAACACGCTTTGGGAGGCCGTGGAGCTTCTAGACATGGTGAAGAAAGAGTTTGGCCACTCCTTCCGCTGTGACTGTTATGTGCGTTGAAACGAAGTGTACTCTCTTGGAGATGGAATCTACGACAGTCATGACGGCGTCATGTCTGGAGGACTCCAGGAGTTCGACCACGAAATCAACACTGAGTGTATCCTACCGTGCGTCCAGAATGGAGAGTAGTTGAAGTTCACTAACAGGAGAGTGTCGCCAGGGTTTCATCCGGAGGCAGAGATCACAAGTGCTTACATACTGGCCAATATACCTAGATATCTGAGGCCACCAGTAGTTCCGGGACACCAGTTCTAGTGTCTTCTAGCATCTGGGATGACCTGTGATGTGGGTGTCGTGGCAGAGGGCTACGATCTGTCTATGTAGGTCCAGACTCTGAGGTACGTATATCTTCCCTCGGAACCGGAGCAGGCCATTTATGTTCAACCACTCTGAGGAGTGCGCTGTCCCATTGGTGGAGTGTCGGAGCTCTTGTGTTGCCTTAGCGATGGGTTTCTCTTGGTCTCCGTTCCAGTTTCCTTTGCATATGTCAGATAAGATCTTCTGTTCCATGCCTGTTAGTTCCACTCCTTCCAAGGCATGCACTGCAAGGAACTCTGGTCAAAGGAGGACAATGTTCTCATTGTCGGAGGCTCCATTTCCATGATCAGCTCTCCTTGACAGTGTGTCTGGTTTGCCTATAGCACGTCTGGGACAGTGATGAAGCAAGAAGTCGAATCTAGCCAGATGCAAGAACCAACAAGCTTAGCGACGGTTAAGTTTCTTGACCATTATGAAATACTTGAGGTTCTTGTGGTCGGTCCAGATTTCCACTGGATGGGTCGCTCCTTCCAAAAAGTGCCTCCACTCTTCTAATGCACGGATAATGGCCAGCATTTCCTTGTTGTGGATTTCATAATTCCACTCCACAGAGGACAAGAACTTACTGTAGAATGCTACAGAGTGCCATTTTCCGTCCGTTGTCGACTGCTGAGACAAGACTGCCCCTGTAGCAAAGTCCGAGCTATCCACTTTGATCTGGAAGAGGTCCAATTCTTGCGGAGACACCAACACTGGAGCAGTGGTTACCGCTGTTTTGAGGTCTTCAAAGGCCACCTGTTCCTTTCTGCTCCACATCCAGACTTGTTCAGAGTGTGTTAGGTCAAAGAGGGGTTGAGCTTTGGCAGAAAAGTCCTGAATGAATCTCCAGTAGAAGTTCACAAAGCCTAGGAAAGCCTGGACGTCCGTCTTGTTCTCCAGAGTAGGCCATTCTTGGACTCCTGCGACTTTAACTAGATCCATGGAGACTTCGTTCTCTGAGATGACCAGACCCAAGTACTCAATCTGTTGCTTGTAGAACTCACACTTCTCCGGGCAGAGGAAGAGTTTGTTCTCCTTCAAGACTTGTAATACCTGTCGAACTGCTTGCGCGTGCTCTTCCTCTGTCTTGGTGAAGATCAGGATGTTGTCCAGGTAGACCACCACAATACCTTCCGCTATGAGGTTCCGGAAGATGTCGTTTATCATGGTTTGGAAGGTAGCCAGACTGTTAGTCATTCCAAAGAACATCACCAAGGGTTCAAATAGGCCTCAATTGGTTTGGAAGATTGCCTTCCACTCATCTCTGGGCTTAATGCGAACATTGTTGAAACCCCAATAGATATCTAGCTTGGTGAAGTATCTGGCCCCATGGAGTTGGGACATGAGTTTGGAGATCAGTAGAAGAGAGTACTTGTTCTTGACTGTCATGGAGTTGAGTGCTCGATAGTCCTGAACCAACTGGAGTGAGCTATCCTTCTTCTTGATGAAGAACACTGGAGCTGCCATGAGGGATTTGGAGAGGCGGATTTGTCTGGTGCGCAGATTCTCTTCTAGGAAGGAGTCCAGTTCCTTTTGTTCCACCAGAGACAGAGGGTAGACCTTCGATGACTTAGGCTCCAAACCTGGAATGAGTTTGATGGCATGGTCCTATTGCCTGTGCTCTGGGAGGACATTGAAGTCTTCCTTGGCAAATACAGACTCGAATCCTCTGACACAGTCAGGCGGAATAAAAGGTTCCTTCCGTGCCTCCATGGATCGACAGGCTCCTTCTGCAAGTCTCTGGGAGGTCATAGAGGCGGCACGTAGGTCTTCCACAGTGGAGTCCAGGAGGATTCTGGTCATGAAGAGCCAGTCCCCTGGCTCATATTCAGCTTTGCAAGTCTGAACAGAGGCCTTGTCCTCTTCCAAGTCTTCCGCATACTCCGAAGAGAGTCCAGACTGGCAGACGTTGAGGGCTCTGGTCTCCATCCTCTTCTGCGACACTTGTTCCTTTCGTATCACATGGCATCCTTCACATCGAGGAGGACATCAGTTTATCTGCACTTCTCTGGTCTGCCAATTGACCTCTAGGTTGTGGTCCTTGAGCCAGGTATAACTGAGGATCATGCTTTGCCTTCCAAGGCTGGAGACAGCAAGGAGCGTTCTTTCAGAGTGGGTTTTGTAATAGAGAACCACGTCTACCACTTCAGAGATCTGACCTGCCTTGTTGGGGGAGCCATCCATATTATACACCGGTATGGGGCGAGAGATACTCTGGGTATTAATGCCTTTTATTCAGACGAAGTCTCGATCTATAAAGTTGCCCGTAGCTCTGGAGTTCAAAAGCGCCTTGATGGAATGCACCTCGCTGGTGTCTATGGTGCTGACTTCTATTGGCAGGATGATCGATGTCCCACAAGCGTCGAGGGTGTTGATGGAGAGTTGTTTGGGTAACCTTTTTTCCTATTTTGGCTTCTGGTGTTGTACTGTCCTGTCTAGAGTGAAGGGGGGGGAGAAGGGGTACATCTATAGGTTCACGGATATCTGTATTGACCTCTTCAACGTCTAATACAGTGAACCTATTAACTAGCAGCGACCAGGGGCAACTTTTCACTGGCCGCGCTAAACAAAACCCTTCTCCAGGGCTGAACAAACCTCTTCTTCCTCTACTGTATCCTTCAGGGCCATTAAATCTTCAATCAATTCCTCCCTTTGCTCTGCGGTTAACCTCTGGACATCCAAATGATGGAGGCAGTCCTTCACAAGATGGTTGGCCTCTCCACACTGATAGCAACCTCGCGGAAGTAAAGAGTGCGTTTTCTGGACTGCGTCTACGTCCATGGGTATTCTGCCAGATAGTACAGGCAGAGGCGGAGGGGGTCTTGGTGGAACAGAAGGCGGAGCTGCTGGAGGAGAGCGGAGTACAGAGAAAGGGGTTAGTTGAGCAGGGACAGAGCGTGCAGGGGTTACAGTTGTCGACTGGAGCGTGGATTGGAATGCTTTATTTACCAACTGCACCTGGTCGATCCTCTGGGCTGCTGCGTACCAGGCCTCTGGATCAGTGTTTGCAGGTCGTCTAAAGGGCATGGTGGCGATCTGACTTTGGACATTTAGTTTGAGTCCGCAATGAAATTTGACCACCAAGGTCTGGGGGTCCATGTATCTGGCATCCGAGGCTAAGATCAGGAAGCTGTTTAAGTAATCGTCCACTGTCCAGTTTCCTTGATAGTATGAAGACCCCTCCAAAGTGTTGATGGCATCCGCTTCTGCATTGACTGGAAAGAATTGACTTTGGAATTGTTTTTTGAAGTTGGTCCAGGATCGAATTGGAAAGATGCTAGTGTTCACCTCCTGGCGAAAGAGGTTCTCAGACTACTTTGCAGCACGTCCATTCTTGAAGAAGGCAAGAGTCCAGAAGATTTTTTCCTCGTCGCAGGTGAGCTGTTCTGGGGCCAGGCGTAAATACAGCGTGCAGGAGTTGAGGAAGGCTCGTCTGAAACTCCATTCACCAGAGAAGTCTGGTGGAGAAGGGAGTTTTGGCCTTGTCCACTGTTTGGACTGGGCAGATGGAACTGGGGAAGGAAGGCTGACAGGAGGCAGAGATGTGGGTATTGGAGGCAGAGCGACCGTTGGGACGAGAGTGGTTATGAGCTGAGTGAGTTGTTGTAGTTGGGCTGTTAGGCCCATAAGGGTAGCATTGATGGTGTGTTCTGAAGTGTTCTGACGTTCGGTCAACTCTTGGAGATAGTGCTGCAGGTAGCCCAAGACGTCGGCAATGGCTGGGGGGGTGTTCGCAGGGAGTGACATCTCTCTTGGAGTGGAGTGATCAGAGGGCTGAAGTTTGTTAGCGGAGGGCGACTGGAGGGCAGCTGTCCACTGAGAAATTCCAGGGGGAGATCTAATTTTGCTGTGAGGGCAACCGAAGTGGACTCCAGGAGATTCCTCAGATAAATTATAGTATGGAATATGTTACAACTCACCTCCAGGAGATTCCTCAGAGAATTAGATGAGGCTCCTGGAGGGAATAATCTACAATATATACTAAAATGCCCTTGCATTCCATTCTTTGGT
>Ga0153968_1000242_pt1 | contig 11146 bp, 7 predicted proteins | sample TSGA052MetaG_FD_104729 | JGI IMG/M metagenome (GOLD analysis project Ga0153968, IMG submission 104729) | Attine ant fungus gardens microbial communities from Georgia, USA - TSGA052 MetaG | ecosystem: Host-associated > Fungi > Mycelium > Unclassified | place: USA: Georgia, George L Smith State... | reverse complement strand
TGATAACTTAACCATATAGAGGCTGTCCTTTGTTCTAAGAAAAGGACAGATGACTATCTATGGGTAATTAATGAAGTCCATGTACAAACATTGAGGCCTTCATATCTCCACTAATATTAATTGGCTCGGCGCTGTTTTAGGCTCATTCTGAGCGGTATGAAGAGGGCTTCTCTGATGTCTAAAAGCAAAGCATAGATCATGGCGGTTTCTGAGATATTGGCGATTTAATAAACAGTACCATAGTGGTTACCAGTTGATCTGCCTAATATCTTGGCCATTACTAATTGCTTCAAGACATGACTGGTATCTATCAAAAGGTCTTTTCAAGGGCTTTTGTGTGCCATTAAGACTGTGGGAATTGTCAAAGAACTGATAGAGATATGGCCGAATGAAGTTTGTGATACAGTGACAAGAGATGTTGTTAAGTCTAAGATCTAATTCTCAAACTATGTGTCACAAACTTCATTTGGCTATATCTCCACCAATTCTTCAGCAATTCTCATGGTCTTAATGGCACCAAAAAGCCCTTGAAGAGACCTTTCAATTGATACCAGCCATGTCTCAAGGCAATCAATATTGGCCAGGTTATTGGGCAAATTAGTAGATAACTACTATAGTACCACATATTAAATTGCCAATATCTCAGAAACTACCATGATCTATGCCTTGCTCTTAGGCATCTGAGAAGCCCTTTTCATACTGCTAAGAATGAGTCTAAAACAATACCAAGGCAATTAATCTTAGTGGAGATATGAGGTCCTCAATATTTGTACATAGACTTTATTAATTACCCATAGATAGTCATCTGTTCTTTTCTTAGAACAAAGGACAGCCTCTATATGGTTAAGTTATCTCTATTTCCAGTACAAAGGCACTACCATATATAGAACAATAGGTAGTAGCATGTGATGATCTGTTCTAGTGCACAGACCATTACAATTCTGTATATAAGGACTCTCTGTCTGAGAATTAGACCTCAGACTTAACAACATCTTTTGTTACTGTCTAAACTTTGCATTTTTGAACTCTTCAAAGTATCAAAGCCCAATCACAAATAAGTAAGTGACCATTTGTGATACTATGAGTTCTTAAATACAGAATTGTGATGGTCTGTACACTCGAACAAATTATCACATGCTACTATCTATTATTCTACATATTGTAGTGCTTTTGTACTTGAAAATGCAATAACTTAACCAGATTGAGGCTGTTCTTTGTTCTAATAAAGGGTAAATAAGTATTTATAGGTAATTGATTAAGTCCATATACAAACATTGAGGACTTCATATCTTCATTAATATTAATTGCCTCAAGGTTGTTTTAGACTCATTCTGAGAAGTATAAGAAGGGCTTCTTCTGACTCTAAAAGCAAAGCATAGATCATGGTGGTTTTTGAGATATTGGCAATTTAATATACAGTACTATAGTAGTTACCTACTAATTTGCCTAATAGCTTAGCCAATACTAATTGCCTTAAGACACATCTGGTGTTAATCAAAAGGTCTTCTTAAGGGCTTTCTGGAGTTTTTAAGACTGTAGAAATCATTGAAGAATTAGTAGAGATAAGTCCAAATGAAGTTTGTGATATTTACTATTTTTTCTATATCTATAGTTGCTATTTTTACTTTCTTTCTAACTTTTTTCTTTTCTTTTGACTTTGTATTTTTTCCACATAAAGGCAGGTATCTTATCATTTTGACCTCTTCTGTCTCCCAACTAATTTCTAGATTATGTATTATGAATATTGAGTGAGACTATAGTTATTATCAGTTATGGTCTGATAATAAGTAGCTAGTAGACAAGATGTTGGTACTGCTGGACAAAGACATTACAATGTAGTAATGCATTGAATATCTAGAGATTCTAAACAAACATTGGACTCTATAATATAAACAGGACTCTTTAGCCAAATCTTGAACAAATCTCTTTTCAATTTTTGAACTTAAGCTAAATAGAACAACATTGGACTAACCCATTTATAGACTCTAACTCAACTTGTCACTTTTATTACTGGACTGTTACTTAACTAGTCACCTTTAGTTACAAGTAGTATTACCACATTATAATATTATCACAATATCTAGTTAGAATAAATATAGACCAGAAAAAGAAGAGAATGGCAAGTTCTCTCTTTCTATATTCCCTCTGTAAAATCTTACTCTGAGGAATTGGTACTCTTCCTTGTTTGAAGACAATCTTGAAGGGTGCTACTCAAAGTTTTGTTGACATCTCTCTTCCAATATAACTTCACTGAAAACCTTAACTGGATTCTCTAACAAGAAGCATGAAGATATCAAGTGTTAGATATAGGCTTTAAGTTGAAACACATAATCAACTGTGAGGTCTAGAGTCTTAACATCTTTCCCAATGAACCATGCACCTGCCCATGTCAAAAGGCTATTCTAGAAATGAGTCATCATATCCTACATGAGTACAAACAACACATATGTTCATGGAACCCACTGTGGAGCTCCATTAATGACATCATTACATTTCTCAAGTTTAACCCAAGGGCCTTCTCCTTCCAAGACAGTCCACCCTCTAACCTATTCCTTATCCACACTACACTACTACATAGTCTGAGCAAGACCTACGTTGCCTATTCCTTTCCTTTCTCTCTTTCCTAATATAAGTAGATTGCGTAACTACTGCGGCCTGCCACCAAGCCCCGCGTAATAAATCGATGATAAAAAAAATCATTCTTCTGTGACCTCGTGCTGGTCAAAAGGAAGCACGTCAATGATTCGGCTGAGAATTTAAAGTGTGTACACATAATACAATAACGACTCGTGACCTGAATGAAAAAATATCGCATAATAGACTGTCTCCTTCAAGGAAGAAGACCCTATTTAATGATTGGAAGAAGAAACGTAGATGGCGGTGATACGCTGCAAATAGTGACGGACTAACGGTCCACTGAGTCAATGTCGTAGACAGGAGAAAAGGATGCTCACTGCAGTATATCGTCGAGGAAACGGGATTTGGCTCATAGAATCGTACAGGCAGGAGGCTGAATCCCCTCAGTTACATTATCATCGGTGGGGATAGAATCAGCGGGATCCTCGTCTTGTGAGAAGATTTTCACGAATTGTGAATAAAGGTCCATAGTGATATCAAGAAGGACTGGGTTTTACTGGAGAGCAAAGACGAAAGTCTTGAGTAAAGCACTCATTCTGTGCCATTTTATAGGAACTTCAAGACATTTTTGGCACAATAACGTATGTCAGGTGATTCAATTCAAAAGACAATTAGTCGCAAATGCACGACCAAAGTGGATTGACATATCCACGTCGGCACGTACTAGAAGAGATCTCATCCGCTAGATACCCACCCCATATCCTAGGTACCAAGGCTTTTCTTTCGAGTTACTGCTAAAAGCTTCGGACATACCACTGCCTCAACTATTTACTAGCAACTTTGCCCACGCCTTCTTCCCCTGGCCTCGTGCCTTCTGTAGATACACCCCTGATGTCGGCCCCTGTCTAGGCCCTCCACGTCTTAGCACTTGTTGGGGAATGGAAGTCAGGCGCTCTTGAACTATGATGTGATTTTCCCACGGTTCTGTTGTTACGATCTCGAACCCGGTAATCAAGATGTATTGAATCAGGTCGAGATGAAAGACTACACTGCGAGGGCATACCATATATACATATACAAACATGTGTTATACACGAGACGGTTGCGAGTGAAACCGTTACATCTGTAGGGGGAGGAAAAGAGGGTCGACTTAGCCTCATCGCATCACCAATTGACCGGACTAGCTTCATACCTAGCTCTGTGTCACGTAATCTGCCAACATGCCTCTCAGCACCCCACCTGCTGTTGTTCCACCACCAGCAACATCCAATCAATCTTGAACATCGCAACTTTGAAACTCACATCATGAACACCTGCAGCTGTTTCATGTATGAAGATGGAGATGAAATGATTCATTCTGTTCCTTTCCTGTTGGGCGATCCTTCAGCATTTGTTTGGACTACATAACTCAGTAGGCGTTGTCTCGTTTACCAACAATCTCTGACTCCCTTCCTCTGTTTTCATTTCCTCCTTTTTTCTCCCTTTCTTCAAATGGTTCGTATCAGTTGTGATTTTCGCTTGTGTTTGCATAAGTAGGACTTTGTAGTGTATTCTGTACACTGTGATTGACATGATTCACTGATTTGAATGTGATAAAATGCTGAATTAAAAAAATCCAACATGACATAATTAATACAACACATTAATTGTGGGATCCACTAGGGTCATGGGTCTGACTTATTATTATCTAGTAAGTATGTGAGACCAATGTGGGACAAGTTCTTGCATCTCAGACAGAATATACATTTGGGTCACTCTGAAGCTGATAATCAACATGCTCAGTGGTTGCTAGAGATTGGTGCTGGGTCAACTATGGATGACAGTGAGATGATTCAAGTTTCTCAGTCCATGGTTTGTGCTAATATCAATGCTCTTATCAACAGAATCTATCCAGGAATCAGTACTTCTTGGATTGCATTATTCTCTGTCCTAGAAATGATGAAATGCATGATATTAATGAGGCCATTCTTCAACAGTTCAACCCAAATGCAGAGGTCCATATGCTGAGAAGTATGGACTCTGTGTCTGAAGAAGATGGAATGCACCATGCTTATCCTGCAGAGTTTCCTCAACAACTCAATGCTGGTGGATTGCCTTCTGCTTTGCTTTGTCTCAAGGTTGGCTCTCCAGTTATCTTATTAAGGAACCTGGATCCAGGAGAAGGACTTTGTAATGGAATAAGAATGATGGTGTTAAATATGAGGAGAATGGTGCTCCAGTACAGGATTATCAGCAAGGACAGAAGATTTAGAGACAAGGTAGTATTGATTCCAAGGATCAGGTTATTATAAGGGAATAGCTCTATTTCCACCCCAGAACTGCATAACAATGCTCCGGAGTGACCTAAGCCTGTTCAAGTATTACTAAAGTAATACTTAAACACACTAGTATAGCTCCGATCACACTGACCCTGACACAAGGAATGTAAACCTAGTATATAATGTAGAACATCCCTTTAGGAGCCTCATCCTAATCTCTGAGGATTCTCCTGGAGGTAAGTTATATCATAACTACAAACTGTAATATTAACTGAGGATTCTCCTAGAGTCTTGTGCCCCAGTTGCCCTTACAGTTATCACCTAATACAGAGACATTGTGTTGAGGGACTATAGTTGGGAGCATTGCAACATCTGCTATATCCCCTAAATATTTTCTTGATTGTCTGCTTACTCATTTTCAATCTCTTCTAACTACGAGTACTCCACTGTGTTGGAGTTTTTACATTCTATGATAAATATGGGCATACTTACAATCTGGTATTTAGGTAGTTACTTTGTATCCCTGAGATTCAGTCTTTGTCTCTGAATCTCAGGTATACATCCTATTTTCTCACTTCCTTAATATACTCAGTCTTTGTCTCTGAATCTCAGCATCTTGAGTGATGCACTGTACAAATATTCAAATATATTCTCCTTCACATTGCCTGTGCCAATCAGGAGACTTCAATTCCCAGTCAGGCTAGCCTTTGCTATAACTATCAACAAGTCTCAAGGATATTGAAGGGGCTTTGGGCAATGCTATACCATGGTACAATGTCAATTACTGCTATATTTGACAATCTCTATTTTTACTTTCCTTCTTCAATATTTCTGTCACTTCTATATTCCATTCTCTAGTCGATTGTTTTTCTGCTTTATGTTTCCATTTTAAACTTAACTATACAGTTTTACTTCTTCTACTATATAGTTCTCATGTGCCATTTATGCCAAGGACCTTTATTTACAGCCACCATAAATTTTCACCTCAGTGAACAACTGTAATCTCATTGTCACTGAGGTAAGTCTCTGTTTATCTTATATTGACTATGTACTTATTACTCACTTGTAAATAGTTTACTTTCTTTAGGTAAATACATTAATAGTGAACAACTGTAATCTCATTGTTACTGAGTTTACTTTCTTTAAAGAACAGTCAGTGGAGCATATGAGGATTAATTTGCAGACATCAGTGTTCTCCCATGGATAACTTTATATGGTCTTTTCAAGATGTACTTTATCTCTGAACATCTCAGTACTTCTTCCAGAGCAGAGCCAAGAGAGTAAAAGGACACTTAATGTAGTATATAGAGAAGTATTCAATAGTATTAGATTATAAATTGTATATGTATCTAACAATGTGTTAGAAGGATGGAGAGCAGCAATTATAGTGGGGACAAATGATGGTCCACTCACTGGGTTATCCAACAGATATTGATAGACAGTCTGATAGGGAAGAGAGATCTTGTAAGGGAATGCTCTAGGATAGCTTAGGTAACCTGGTATGGGTAAGTATTATCTAGCTTGCCCTTGGATCCTTGGAGCCCACTATTTATAGTTCCCTTTCCTCTTGTTCTCATTGCCATAGTTAGTACTACATAGCCTTATTAGGTATGGTAGTTATTAGTGTCTTGGTCTATGTTTCCATAGTAACTAGTGTATGGACCAAGCTAGTCTAGTATATATAGCTAGTAATGTATGGTAAAATACCTTACCTTAACATTAATTGGAACTTCTGGGCTATCCATCGTTCCTTCTTAAGTTTGTCTTTGCTACTCATGCTTAGTATGATTAGGGATTGCCATTAAGTGATCCCCTTACAGATCTTGAGAGAAGCAGAGTAGTTTGTGACATAGCAGTTGTATCACACTCAAGTGATACCTTGTGACAAGTTGCCACTACCAACACGCAACTGGTCGCTTGCCTCAGTGCGATCTTTACCAATTTTAACCCTGGCTAGGTAATTCAACTGAATTTCCATCACTCTAACTTATCTTCCACATTATAAGTAGCTAGCCAATGTAATCATCCCTTAGCTTTGTTATTCACTAAGTCTACTTTCTCCTTCCTTGTTTCCTCCACTTTTCCCCTCTTGAAATAAACTTTTGTCTTTTGTTGAATCTGAGTGGGTGAGCACAGAGGGAAACACAACCCTGAAGGTTGAGGTCACACCCACCCAAACCCAAGGGAGATGACTTGGCAAGTTAAGATAAAGAAGTGAGCCCTGCTAAAAGGGGCAAAAGAGATTTTTAACTATGACAAGCAAGTTGAAAGGGTGGTGACAGTCCTCAATCACATGCTAAAAGGGTTCATGGGAAGAAGTAGGAAGTGGGGGTATCAGAAAGAAATTAAAATATAAAGTACGGCTTATCTGTAATATAAAAATAGATGAAATGATTATGAGTTTAATCTAGATTTGCCTTACATAGTGTCCCTAAGGTGTCTACCTTTACATACTATAACAAGCTCACTAGTAGAATAGTCAGTAAACTACTCATAGACCTTACCACACTCAATCAAGCCTTCATCCACACCTCCACACCAAACCTTATAGGTGTGATACAATCTGAGTCAATGATTAGCCAGGCTTTTCAGGCCTGCTACTCTATAGAAGGTTGTCCGAGCGACTGCTGTGTTTTGTCTCAAGAAAGAATAGGGTATAGGGTAGAAAACATTCACCAACTCAATCTCTCACTAAGATCATCTCTTACATACTCAAAAGAATCACATTTATAATCTCAAGAGCTTCTGAAATGAAGACAAGGACTAAGGAGGCTCCCCCTATCAATCTCCACTCTGAGAAATATATTAGAATATTACAAATGTTAGAGACTCAATTAAAAAAAATAGAAAAGGAAACCCTTCATTCTACCACTCTCCCTCATGTCTCCCTTCTATAACACTACCATGCAGCCACAATAGCTGTCACCTTCCTGTCCTCTATACCTTTAGGCATGACTATGTGATCCTACTCCACCTCTATACTTTACTCCTGCCTATTATTCCCTGAACCCTGAACTAGCTTTCTTTTACTCCAAATATGGTCTAGAAATATATGACAGTGCATGCGAGCATTAGCAATGCAATCGTCGTCTGGTGGCATACCCATTTCTTGTTTGAGTCCAGCAGTGATGGGATCACTAGTCACTGATAGACTTTTGATTTGTTGTCCTGGTGTCATATTAGTCTAAGTCTGCTCTAGATTGAGATTATTTTGCATTCCTGAGCCTCTGACTTCTAGAGCTTCAACATTGATAGTCTGTATCTGAGAAACCTGATGCTAGCTCATCAGTCTTACCTTCCGAGGTATATGCTATTCTAGCATATGACAGCTGGGCAACTGCCTAATAGAAGTACTCAATCTTGGGTCTAGATTATGTCTGGGGCTTATAGGAGGTCTCTAGAGTAGATTCTGATAATGAAATCCAGGGGTATAAAGTGTATCCCATGTTACATTTCCACAGAAAATTCTCTAACAGTGTAACAACAGTACCTTATACAGTGTTGCTGGGGTGACCATTTGACACTATAACAGAGAGTAGAATTGTTAATGATAAGGAAGGAAATCAGACAGTGTGTATTACCTGTCTGAATACTGGGAATTAGGTAGCAATACTGATGTATAAAAGAGGGGAATTGCCAAGAAAAGTAGAGAACTTGGCAAATTTTTAGTAAGCCTTGAGGAATCTGAGACATTCCCCAGAGGAGAGGTTCCCTGTATAATTGAACTAGATTGAGATGGGAGTCCTTTTATCAGCAAGGTTCTGCCATTAAAAGGAAATACGTTAAGTATAGATGAGTTAAGGTTATTGTATATAGAGAGAAGTAAGCCAACCTTAAAAGAAAAGGAAGTGATACTTCTAGGACAAATAATGCAGGAGATAAGAAGACCTGATACCCTTCAATGGCACTGGATGGCAGTGGAAGAGGAAACAGATAAGCTAGAGGAAATAATGGAGAAAGTTGTGAGTTGCTTTGCAAAGAAATATAAGCTGGTGGTGCTGAAAGTAAAGCCAGTATTGGGAACCTTACCAGAAAAATTCAGAATTATAAGGGAGATAGTAGGTGATCCTTTACAAGGAATACCCAAGTTACCAGAGCATCTACCAGAGTTCAAACCTAGAGGATGTTATACTCTAGAGAGAAAGGAAAAGTTGGATATAGCACATAAAGAAGGATTCTTGTGGCCAGAAGAAAGAAAATTAATGCATTGGCTAGTAAGAGAACAAAACAAAGCTTTTGCATGGAATGATACAGAAAGAGGGAAATTTAAGGAAGAGTACTTTCCACCAGTAGAGATACCAATGGTTGCACATATTCCATGGATGGAGAAGCCTTTTAGAATTCCCCCAGCTATTTATGAGGAAGTATGTAAGATGATTAAGAGAAAGATAGACACAGGAGTTTACGAACTGTCTAACTTGTCCTATCGATCTAGATGGTTCTGTGTAATAAAAAAGGATGGTAAGAGCTTAAGGATAGTTCACAGTCTAGAGCCCTTGAACAGAGTAATGATAGCATATTTGGGACTGCCACTGGTGACTGAAGAGTTGGTTATGCACTTTGCAGAACGAGCCTGTAGTGGAATACTAGATTTATATGTGGAATACGATGAGAAAGTATTAGATACATAGTCTAGAGACTTGACCATCTTTCAGACACTGTTTGGAGCTTTAAGATTGGTTATTCTACCCATGGAATAGACAAATTTGGTGCCTATCTTTCATGATGATGTGACTTATATACTGAGGGATGAGATACCAAAGTATATGTTACTATATATTGATAATGTTCTGATTAGAGGTCCTAAGACCAGATATGAGCCACTGGGAGACAGAGTAGAAACTCTAGATTGAAATCCAGGGATTAAAAAGTTTGTATTTGAGCATCTAAAGGATGTTAATAGAATACTACAAAGGATGAAGCATGCCAAAGGGACTTTCTCAGGTCCTAAGATGACAATATGTAGTGATTATATCACTATAGTAGGATTTGAATGTTTATATGAAGGGAGAAAGCCGACTAACGACGCCATTGGGAAGATATTGCATTGGGACCCTTGTGAAGACACTACAGATATAAGGGCCTTTCTAGGGACAGCAGTGCAATGCAGAAATCATATACCCAACTTTGTGATGGTGGCAGCACTCTTATATGAGATAGTTAAGAAAGGTGTTCCATTTGAATAGAAGCCTACACAACAGAAAGTGCAATGAGATCTTAAGACACTTATAGAAGATTTTTTTCACATGAGAAATCCAAAGTTCCTGAGTAAACAACCACTAGTCTTAGCGGTGGATATATTATGGAGAGCAGTAGGGTATTACATATACTAGAGAGATGAAGAAGATCCTAAGAAGATCTATTATATGAAGTTTAACTCTTTATTAATGGATCTGCATATTATGAACATTGAGTGGGACTACAGTTATTATCAGCCATGGTCTAATAATGAATGGCTAGTGAACGAGATGTTGGCAATGCTAGACGAGGATGTTATAATGCAGTAATGCATTGAATGTCTGAGGACTCTAAGAGACAATGGACTCATAGTATAGATAGAACTCTTTAGAGAAATCTCAGACCATTTCCTCTCTTCTATCTTTGGACTTGTACTAAATGAGACAACATCAGACTAACCCATTATTAGACACTGACTCGACTTGTCACCTTTATGGCTTCTGTCACTGGACTGTCACTTAACTAGTTACCCTTAGTTACAAGTAGTGTTACCACATTGTAGCATAGTCACAATACCTAGTTAGGATAAATTACAGCCCAGAAAGAGAAGGAATGACAAGTTCTCTCTTTCTGTATTCCCTCTGTAAAATCTTACTCTAAGAAATTGGTACTCTTACTTGTCTTAGGATAACCTTAATGGTGCTACTCAAAGTCTTGTTGACATCTCTCCTCTGATATAACTTCACTGAAAACCTTAACTGGATCCTTTAACAAGAAGCATAAAGATATTAAGTATTAGATATAGACTTTAAGTTGAAACACATAATCAACTGTGAGGTCTAGAGTATCATAATAGCTAACTTCTAAGCCAAAATAAAGCCAACTGCTCCTTTATCAGCACTTGACAAGGAAAATGTAAGGGGCACGCTTGGTGAGGCACCCAGTCACACTGCAGTATAGTAAAACAAGCGTCTTAAGTTAGAGCGATGGATAGCCCAGGAGCTCAAACTATTGTTGAGGTAAGGTATTCTACCGTACATCACTAGCTACTTATACTAGACTAGCCTGGTCTGTGCGCCGGTCGCTATGGCCACTGACATCAGGACAATAATAACTACACTACCAGATATAGC
>Ga0153968_1000240_pt1 | contig 11205 bp, 4 predicted proteins | sample TSGA052MetaG_FD_104729 | JGI IMG/M metagenome (GOLD analysis project Ga0153968, IMG submission 104729) | Attine ant fungus gardens microbial communities from Georgia, USA - TSGA052 MetaG | ecosystem: Host-associated > Fungi > Mycelium > Unclassified | place: USA: Georgia, George L Smith State... | reverse complement strand
TTGTGACTCTGTGACTGTCACGTGATATTTCCCATGCTCCACCTTAGTAATAATCTAAAAGAAAAGAAAAGAAAAAGAAAAGAAATATAAATATTGACTTAGCTGTTTTGCCAAGTCATAACATCATATTTTCTTCCTGGAAAGAAAATCTGCGTGTCACAAACTTCATTTGGCCATATCTCTACCAATTCTTTGACAATTCTCATGGTCCTAATGGCTATGGAAAGCCCTTGAAAAGACCTTTTGATCAATACCAGTCACGCCTCGAAGCAATCAGTATTGGCTGAGATATTAGGCAGATCAACTAGTAACCACCATGGTACTGTTTATTAAATTGCCAATATCTCAGAAACTGCAATGATCTAAGCTTCAGTTCTAGGCTCATCAGAAGCCCTCTTCATACCTCTCAGAATGAGCCTAGAACAACCTCAAGACAATCAGTATCCATGGAGATATGAAGGCCTCAATATTTGCACATGGACTTCATTAATTACCCATAGATAGTCATCTGTTCTTTTCTTAGAACAAAGGACAGCCTCCATATAGTTAAGTTATCACTATTCATAGCACAAAGGCACTACCATATGTAGAACAATAGGTAGTAGCATGTGATAATCTGTCCTAGTACACAGACCATTACTTTTCTGTATATAAGGACTCATAGTCTGAGGATTAGACCTCAGACTTAACAACATCTTTTGTCACTTGTCTGTAAGGGGACATCTAGGGTCGTGCTTAGTGAGTTCTGAGGGTCTTTTCTATTAATGGCCCAGTGACAGATTGTATATCGCACTCCCATTATTCCTGACTCCTCCTGTCTATGTCATGTGGTGCGATGCCTATTATTAGTTATTCTAGGACATTCTGTGATTATAGATTGGTTGCCATGGTGTTGTGTGTCTGACTATCTAGTGTAGTATATATACTAGCAAGTGTGTGTAGATATATCCCCACTTGAATCTCAAACTAGCTTCCGGGACTATCCACTAGCTTAAGGAGTGATCACCTATTGAGTGGTCCTCTTACATTGTCTAACTTCGCATTTTTGAACTCTTTAAAGTATCAAAGCACCCATCACAAATAGTAAGTGACCATTTGTGACAGTGTACTAGAATCAAGCAAGGACTCTATTGAGTTCTCTTCTAACCCTAAAGAGCTACCTGGACTAAACCCTAGTCTAGGTTCTTAAGTCAGTCGCTGACAAGAGTAGAGGAAGGAAGAGAATGATACAATTGGTAAAGCATAAGGAATACAGGAGAGTATCTACTGTATATATATACCTATGTACCATGTGTTAAGAGTGAGGAGGGAGCAAGGCAGACATGAGGTCTGCTGAGTAAAGTACATGCCCTAACAATGAGGTGCTGACTGAGCTACTGTACAACTAAGGAAATGTCAATGAAAGAAGCAGTCCATGTGTAGAACACCTGGAAGCAATGAGGCTGATTGTTACAGATAAATGTTTTTGGAAGGCAGATATTTGGCAGTAAAGAGTCTATCATTTAACATAGTTTTCTCATTCTTTACTGCCTAGGCTACTAACTACATATTGGTACTTGGGAGGCATGCTTACAACACATGCTGCAGGGTCTGCCACTGTGCCCCCAATTGTCTCCTGCTCATTTGTATTTAGAGTAGTTGGTTTTATAATTGATGATTTTTTTTTTTAAAAAAGACCCATAATACAATATCAGGACAGTCAGTTGCTATTTGTCCAGGAAAAAGACTCTGAGTGATCTCTAGCTACTTGGGATTGGCAGTCATAGTGAAAAAGAGGTCTGGTTTATAGAAATGTCTGCAAATGGCCATGAAATCCTGGGATAACTGGGTCATAATTATTTTCCTCTGGAGTGGTTGGCAGAAGTCACTGAATCATTGAGGTGTATTGACCTGACTTCAACTGCCATGAGGATGCCTAAGAAACACTCAACAAAAGCAAAGGAGAGTTACTCTAAATTAGGATGTCATCTAGGAGGTCCAATAAGCAATTTGACCGAACGACCCACAATGTAGCGAGATGAAGGAATTCTTGTTATACGTTTAATACGTTGATACTACTTCCGTTCTCAAGTACATTGTAAGCCCTACTTCGAGAACTGTGAAACCTGTGGCCGTTTAAGTGCCGTCATGCAAACCTCAAAAATGACTCACCATATTCATGAGTCCACCCAATCCTCCGGAATTACCGCCTCCAGTCGTCAACTTAGACTGTACCACGAATTTCATGATAGTCGACACAGCACCAGAGACAACATCCTGTTGATTTGCAGATCCTCCAGCCTTGCTAAACAACTTCATCCCCTCAGATATTGCGCTGTTAATAAGTTGTTCCTTAGATCCACCACTAGGGGATCCTCCAGATGTGAACTGCTTAATGACCTATAAGAACCCCCAAAGAGTATGAAGAAGTCATCGGGGAAAAAAAGGCTGGACTCACCTGCAGGGCAGCAGCACTGCCGATAGACTTGGAGCTCATTCCTTGAACGTTACCTTGATTGTATGCCTGATCATGAGCGCGAGTCAGTTCTTCATCATTGACTGGTTTCTCGTGTTCGTTCTGTACAATTATTGTTTCGAGTCAACCCAAGATCGACATCGATCAAACAGAGACAGACCGTATCCATCAATAAGTTTTTCACGTGGGAAGTTAAACTCGTTGACAGACCGTGGTGGAAGAGATTCTGAGCAATCGAGTTAAAATCGACTGTAGACAGACAGATCAGAAGGATTCACAGTCAGAACGGTCTGCCGAAAACTCACAGGAGCGATCGGAGCCACCGTCTTGGCCCGAATTGTGAGGAGAGTTATATTGCTGACCACCAGTCTTGTCCACATTGGCTATTGATGAGCGATGATCAACCTTCGTTAATAGAGTGATCGTTATCTAATAAACGTACACTGGTTCGTACCAGAAGCCTCAACAGATTGTTGCGCGAATCCAATAATCTTATCCTAATCGATGCATTAGTTTAGCGCCTTCATAATTTCTGTCGAGGATGCCATCATCTCTGATGATAGATGAGTGTCAGAATGAACAAACCTTCCAATCGATTATGTGTGAACTTGATGCATCGATTGCATCACTTTTTTTCTTGTCATTAGGACTTCGTAATGTACGCTGTATGCTACCGCGTTATAAATATTCAGATTAAACAGTATAGATCACATCACTCATCCTCTTCATATCCAGAATGTTCAGTTACGGACGAACAATGGGGTAGGGGGAAATTTTCATTGTAAATGTACAACGAACTTGGTGTCTTTCATCCCTATCTAGAACGATAGAATAAAACATCTGGCCTTACATGAACAACAAAACATCTAATTTTAGTGTGGCTTTTGATATACCAACACAGAAAAACCTGGATGTTACAATGGTGACTTGTTCATAGTAAGCAGAATGTGGTTGAGAAGGCTCTAGATATTTCTAAATGATATTTTCTCAAGTTCAGCTAAAATCACTCAAACTTCAGTACAGAACTCAAGTTCACATTCTGTATGCTTTCTACAATCCCAGAGTGATCAGCCTGAAATTGTCCATGATTTACTGCTAATTTTTCTCCTTGGAAATTGTAAAAAAAATGACAAACTGGTCATCGACAAGAACGAGCACTGGGACAGGCAGTACTGTCGAGCTGGATGATCGTCAACTCTACCAATGTATACGACTGCATGTCTTCAACAGCAGCAAGACAGTTAGTTTATATTGTTTGATGATAAGTTTAAGCTTATGCGGTATGTCTTCCTCATAGGACCTGCTATAAACGACTCAACAATTACGGGTACCGATTGACGAGCATCGTCACACTACCTCTATGTTTCCATCATCAATGAAATAGGCACCAGCCAAGTACAGTATACGGTTGCAATCAAGGCAACAAACCTTCGGCGGTTGTGCTTGGGATTCCAACACGACTGCAAAGCAGCCAATGGGAAGGCCAGCAGAGAATGTGGTGGTATGAAGACCGCACAGAGTGCACATTCTCGGGGACGGCGTATCCAACGAACATGACGACGCAGATGTGGACACATGAACCGACAGATGTGGATTTTCAGGTGCTGATGGTCACTGCATCGGGGCTGATCGTGCGGTTCCTCAAGGTGCTTGAGAACTACCAGAATGTCAAATGGATGCGATACCCGACTAAGGCGGAGGGAACATACTAGGTCCAGGTGAGTGTATTGCTGTATCTTTTGTGCGAGTGCTCACAGGCGCAGCTCTGAGGCAGTAGATAGCGTAGAGTAGCATGAGAAAGGCTGCCATATGCGGAGCATGATAGTATCACACTTGGAGCGTCGACGGCCATATTCTGAGAGGAATTCTGTTGTGCTGCAAATAGCCCTCAGCTCAATTTCCGGCTTCCATAATGCCTCTACCATTGAGGGTCTCATAGACAAGGAGGCTCTTGCCGCCATCCAGGACGACCTTTGTTGGGAGTACAAGGTACTTCTCGCTTGATTGAGTGTCTCGGCAGGGTTGGCATCCTTCAGCGTCAGTGAGACTGAGATCGAGGGCAACGACCATTTCAAGTGTACAGCCAGCACTTGTCGGCGTCATGAAACTCATCATGCAAGTCCAGATACCCTTCTGCTGCTTCGGAGAGGATGGTGAAGAAGAGGGGGAGGGTATTTCATCTGCAACGGTCGAATCAACGATCATCAAGATAAGAGTGCCCACCTACTTCTGGCAGAGGGGCCAAAGCAAGCATTCAATTTTTGCCATTCTCGAGTATGAGACAGAAGTCGGTCATTAGCGCAGCAGCATCATTGTAACGATAATCTTGTGGATTGGTATCCGATGTTTAAGGATCAGAGCTTGCGAACTTGTGTTCAATAATAATTGGACAGGGTCGACAGGCGTATGAAAGGGGCTTCTTCCTTGAGTTTTAAGCATAAAGCCGGAAGCATAAAACCGGAAACGAAGGAGATGACGTGGATGAAGATGGATAGAAGCAGTGATAATGGTAAGGCACAGAACTCGGGGCAGCAGAGGCTGGAGGTAGAGTTGCACGTTTTGAGCGACAAAATATTAGCGACGGGAAAACACTCGCATTTTGATTCAAATCTGCATCTGATGCTCTCCATCACACTGGGAGGCTGTTGAGCAGGAGTAGACGATGTTGAGTTTTGCAAGGACGCTGGGGTCCGTTTGACCAAGATGTGATGGTCACAGAGTGAAGAAGGATTTTGTCTGGGAGTGGCTAGGTCTTTAAAAATGGAGGTTCAGATTCCTTACGCAGGGGTCGTCTTGAGCTAGGAGTCCGACCCACCCAGTCCACAACGCTCTGATTTATTTGGAGAAACGAAACATTTTGCACAACTCCAGCGAATTAGATGAGATCACTGTCAACAACAGTCACATCAGAACATTCACACGCTAGACGTTCTTTTTCACAAGTACCCGTTCCATTACAGATGCCGCCTCCATTATCCTTCTGCGTCAATATTCATGCGCTATCGTAGACCGTAATCTTTGGTATTTTAACGTTGACATCCTATCAATCATCACAGGACAGCCATCATAATTTACGCTTGACACATGGAGGTGCAATTTAACAATGAGGACCTGAAATAGTTTGTTTCTCTCATAGTTTCTTGTCCCAATTTCCCTTGATTGATCCTCAAACAGGTCTCAATCGCCACCTACAGAAAACCTGATCACTATCGTTGCATTTATCAACATTCCTATTGCTACACATGATGATGCTATCAAGGGACATACTATCCGTTTTAGTGAGTGCATTGTACCGTTCCCTACATATATTAACATGTGAGTAGTCCCAATACCCTTGAGAATTCCTTGATACAAAGTCCAGATTCACCTCAAATGTACTTTGTATTTTTCAGGGAAATGAGAGAATACGAGAAACAAAAATACATTCGTCGTCAAATTAGTGTACACGTGTCACTAGGAATGAGAGGAGCAGACACAAGGGAAGACGTGAGTTGTTTTTGTTGGGTTCGCGAGCGTGGCATGTGAGATTGATTTCTTATAGACGAGCGGATTGTGTAGATGAGATGATTGGATTCACTGTACGTTATCACTCTAATCCATGCGCTCATATACTCACAGTATCTCTTTCATTGACATCCAGGAGTCAAATGACAGCAATCTTACAGTTCCTATCATGGAAGGATGACAATTTGATTTTTGTGGGAGACGGGTCGAGCGACAATCTATGGAGATGAGGATGTATCGGAGATTGAACAAAACATTTGCCTTGCTAATGTACTTGTCATCCTTCCTGTATAGGTTCTCTAATCCAGTGACTTTGATGGTACAGACTGTGGGGTTTGATCTCTGACTCAGGTGATACCAACTCACTTCCCGGTTCCGGCTGCGGTCCAAGTAAGATTGGAGCAAGTATCTGTCAAGGGCACGTACATCCCACTTATTTGATGTCATAGCGGCAGTAAGGGGAACAGGGCAAGCTCTGTCAAGATGCTGAGTACTTCGGCTGTTCTGCCATCAGCACCACTCCTTTCACAGTCTACCCAGGTGGTAAAGAATCAGATAGTGCAAAAATACGATCGATCCTACTCGCCTGAATGCGTGAGTTTGAAAAGAATCTGACCGTGCTTTGAGAATAAACTGACTAATGGGTTTGAGAAGAATAGCACTTGTGATGATTCCCGCACTAACAGCTTTGCTATGCTTCTGACATGTCTAGATGCGGACTGTCGAGTTCCCACTCATTGTCATTTGTGAGGGAGTGGCACCTGCTTCAGTGATTGGTTGTGTCACAGTCTTGCTCCTGTTATCATCCTACAAGGTTTTCATCAGGGCCTCTGGCCCTTCTTGAACCCTCTACTAATTCTGTGTTACTAAGTTTGTGTTGAGGTCAGTCTGCTACACTCCCTTCCTACAATGGTCTGCGCAGCAGCAGGTAGTGTTGTCCATCAGGTTGCTTTGCTTCCTGCTTACAATAGTCTGCATAGCAGCAGATAGTGTTGTCCATCAGGTTGCTTTGCTCCCTTCCAACAACAGTCCACTGTTACACCAGACAGCCATTTAGGTAATAAAAGTGATATTTTTTACCTTAATAACAAGAATAACCAGCTCCAGAGATGAGTTTGGCCCCCCAGAGATGCTCCTTAGATGCCCAGTCATGGACTCGAGCACCTTGCTTGAGTAGCAGAGTAGTGGCTGTGACCACTGCTACAGATACCTTATAGATGCTTGCCCAGGCACCCTGTATAGGATTTCTAATGGATTTCTCTTCTAGAGTGCTCCCAAGGGCAGAGGCGAACTTTGAAGATCAAGCTTTATTAGAGTGACATCATACCTCAGTGGCCAGTAGCACTATTTTCAGAAGAGTTACCATGTTATAAGAGCCCTAAAAAGGAACTAACTTCCTATTTGTTTGAACATCTGATTTATAACCTTAAGTCATACAATAGGGTCAAGATATAAATAGCATAGGAGCTTAGATAATCAGATCATGTGACCAGGTCAGATGATCATAGAACATTCTGGAAGGACATGTGATCATGGACTAGTAGTTGTACAACCACTATAAAATAGTATAAGTAGTAGCCCAATCCAATGAAGAACTCTATTAAGTTCTTTCTGAACATCCACCTAGGGTGATCACTAAGAGCTATTACAGCCCATTGATAATATACCATCAGATCTGAGCCATCAGATCTGATGGCTAATTATGGCAAGATCAAGAGAGTCGAGTTAATGCAGAGTTGCATTACAATTACAATAGGAGGAAATTGGAGAAGCAAGAGGATATAGGATCAGCAGTAAAAAGATTAGAGAAGTTGAAGAGAGAAATATATTAAAGGGGCTTCAGGTGATGCTATACCATGGTGTGATAACAATATCTATTTTTACTTTTCTTCTTTATATTTCTATTACTTCTACATTCCATTCTCTAGTCAATTGTCTTTCTACTTTATGTTTCCATTCTTAACTTAACTATACAGTTTTACTTCTTCTACTATATAATTTTTATGTGCAATTTATGCCGAGGACCTTTATCTACAGCCACCATAAATTTTCACCTCAGTGAACAACTATAATCTCATTGTTACTGAGGTGAGTCTCTGTTTATCTTATATTGACTATGTACTTATTACTCACTTGTAAATAGTTTACTTTCTTTAGGTAAATACATTAAGAGTGAACAACTGTAATCTTGTTGTCACTGAGTTTACTTTCTTTAAAGTAGAAGAGAGGTTTGATAAAAATGATACACTTGAGAGCAAGATGATTCAAGACAGCCACCTCTCTCTACAGCCCATTAAGAGGCTTGAGAACCATTGATTGTGCAAGGAAGAACCCCAGGAGTAGGACTAGAAGGGTGGGGAGTAGTTACTGAGTGTTTGGGAGAAGTGCCACCTCATCATATCAGCCTTACTATGTTTGGGAATTTGGAAGTTTTCTTTGTTTCACTTTCTTTGTTGTCTCATTGCTTTGTAATCCTAATAAAATACTCTAGGGCACAGAAGGGAACTCAAGCATCATACCCCCATCATCATCCCTTTCTGTTACTCTAAAGCTTAACAGCTATTTGAGTGACTAAGTCTCATTTTCTGAGTATTCTTCTTTACTTTCTAAAAACTACCAAAATCTCTCCCTTGACAGGAATTCAAGCCCTAATGGACTTGGGCATTCACTTACACTAGGAGTTAACCACTCACTATGTGTTTTTGGAGTTGGCTTCCAGTTGTACAGTCAGCTGAAGAAGAGCCTATACAATAGCATAGAGGTTCTAGGTAGATCTGCTATATCAACAGCAAGCCAGACTACTAGACTAGGTAAGGGCAGTAGTGTCATGATGCGAGATGAACACATGTCTTAGAGATCCAATTATGGTGAGACTAACCTCAAGTGGATTCATAAAAACTTTATTATCATTTATTTCGGTTATTTGAGTTTTCCTCTTTTATTTCCCCTTTTCTTAAGCTCTCTTTGTCATTTGATCATCTCCCCAGTGCCTACTTGTTTAGTGCACAATTGTAAAACATCTCAGAGATTCCTCTTACTTTTATTTGTTATCACCTTTGTTTTGTGATCAAATTCTCTTTGATCCCCATCACCACGTTACTGTCATATTCTGGAAATTTGACAATTATGTAATTTATTTCTCCTAATAATTCTCCTAAAATTAATAATAGTAGGATAGCATAGTAGACTACTCTCCTTCTATTCCAGACTTCCTATAAGTACTGAGTAGTTACAGTGTAATTTCTTAGTCTATAAATTAATATCATTTGGTCCTAATACTCTTCCTGTCCACTCCGGATTCCTATTCTACTTTCTTAGGACCTCTTTTCTGATGACTTCCCTCTACTCTAAAATACATGACCAACATCATGACTAGAGACTAGGGCGCAATACATAAGTTAAAGCCAAGGTCATTCATTAAGTCATACTCTACTCCAACGTCCTTCACCTTCCACTGGAGTCTTCTTTGGAGTTTACACCATTGCTAAGTAATATTATTCTTTGACATAGTACATTACTCCATTCCAGAGTATACTCCTATCTATTACTCTGCTCCTCCATCCTTCACCTTTCTGTCCTTGACAGTCACAGTAAGCAATATTGTATGTCAGGTCACTCTGCTCTTTTTCTACACTAGTAGTTTGCACTGTTGTAAGTCAGGTCGCTCTGCTCCCTTCCTATAATAGTAAGGCCACAGTCAGCTTGCTTTGCTCACTGCCTGTTCCAATTTTATCCTAATTTATTTGAATTTCTTCTGAATTTATTTGAGTTTTTGAGTGAAAAGAGAGGGTATGTAAAGTTGAACTATATGTCAGTGCCATTACTCCCACATTCCTTCTCGCATACATACTAGATCTTGCTCCTGTTATCATCCTATACCAGTAATATCTCTGCTGACCTTCAAGTCAAACCAATGAAAAAACATACTCAACCCACTTTAAGACAAGCCCAGTTGAACCATTTATCTCTCCTCTTCTTAGGAAGCTACTGTCAGGAATGCCATTGGGAGAGTCAATAGACATTGCATCTATGTAAATATGAGAATTAGTAAAAGGTCAAATGTGGAAGAATAGTCTGAGTTACTCAAAGTTATTAATTGCATAACAGCTAATGCATTGTCCTCAGTGAATTTTAGTTATTGAACATACATGCCAGTGTCTTTGGCATCAGTTTGACCATGAGAATTAGCTGGATTCTCAATAGGCATTGCAGAGTGGTCTGCAGTGGACAACTGGACATGGCCTTTGAGTTTTGCAGGGCTTTTCAATATGATAAGGGTCAAGGTCCCAATATTACCAAGTGTATCTCCTGTTGTAAATTGAAGCAGGTTCATTTTCTTTTAGACATCTTCAAGCTCTCATGTTCTTTTCTTTCTTTGATTGATTATCTAATTGATACTTAGGAAGCATGTAGTTGTGCCACATAGTAGAATTTGAAAATCTCAGTGTTTATAGGAACTGAGTGTCAGAAAAGCTAACTCTGAGCCAGAATTAAGCCAACTGCTCTTTATCAACGTTAGACAAAGAGAACTTGTTAGAGTCCTCACTGTATTAGGTTAATCTACTTATACTACTTCTAGTTGGTCTGTGTACTCTTTACTTGCATTCCCAACTAAACTTTTGTGATATCATGTGCTGTGACATGTGACATGTGTCTTAGAGAGATGATTCATAACACTGAGGTATATTTCAATCTTTCCTATTTGATGTAAAGATAGCTGATTGTTAACACTTGATATTTTCATGTCCCTTTACAAGGGTCTGGTTAAGGTTTTCAGTGAAGTTATACTATAAGTGAGAATGTTGAGACTTTTAGTTACACTCTGCACTGTAGTCCAAAGACTGAGAGAGTATGGGGTCACAAGAGTAAGGAGTTTTACACAAGAACCATAGAAAGAAAGAACTTGCCATTCTCATCCTTTCTGGACTATATTTATACTACCTAGGAATATAATGACTATTACTACTAGTATGACTAGTGGTGACAACACTTAAGTTCTATAGAGAAAGTAACTCAGACATCACCCAGTGTAGTAGATGACTGAGTGTGAGTGTCAGACTAGCTAACTCCAAAGCCGGAATTAAGCCAACTGCTCCTTTATTAGCGTTTGACAAGGAGAACTTGATAGAGTTCCTGTTAGATTTTCTACACTACTTATACAACTACTACATGGTCTGTGCACTATTTTCCCATGTCTATCATGTGACTCATCATGTGACATCATGTGATGTGACGCTGTGACTTCC
>Ga0153968_1000239_pt1 | contig 11218 bp, 5 predicted proteins | sample TSGA052MetaG_FD_104729 | JGI IMG/M metagenome (GOLD analysis project Ga0153968, IMG submission 104729) | Attine ant fungus gardens microbial communities from Georgia, USA - TSGA052 MetaG | ecosystem: Host-associated > Fungi > Mycelium > Unclassified | place: USA: Georgia, George L Smith State... | reverse complement strand
GCTTGATTGAGTGTGGTAAGGCCCATGAGTGGTTTACTGACTATTCTACTAGTGAGCTTGTTACGGTGTGTAAAGGTGGACACCTTAGGGACACTATGCAGATAGGATCTAGATTGAGCTCCCATCATTCCTTCTATATTTAGATTCCAAATAAGCTGTGTATTCACTTTTTAATTTCTTTCTGATACCCCCACTTCCTACTTCTCCCCACGAACCCTTTAGCATACAATTGAGAGCTGTCACCGCCTTTCCTATTTGCTTGTCACAGTAAACATCTCTTTTGCCCCTTTCAACGGCAAGTTCTCTCTTTCTGTATTCCCTTTGTAAAATCTTACTCTGAGGAATCGGTACTCTTACTTGTCTTAGGACAACCTCAAGGGTGCTACTCAAAGTCTCGTTGACATCTCTCCTCTGATATAACTTCACTGAAAACCTTAACTGAATCCTCTAACAAGGAGCGTGAAGATATCAAGTATTAGATATAAGCTTCAAGTTGAAACGCATATTCAACTGTGAGGTTTAGAGTCTTAACAGGGCTAATACATGCTCCAGAGTTGTGTATGAGAGATTCTCTTATATTTCTATATGGTCTGTGTCCTAAAGTCCTATAATCACATGTCCTTCTGGAATATTCTACAATTACCTAACCTAATCACGTGATATAGGTTACCTGAGTTTCCCATGCTATTTATAGTTTAATCCTGTTATATATCTTAAGATTATGAATCAACTGTTCAAAAGTGCAGGAAGTTATTTCCTTTCTGAGGCTCTTATAACAGTGGGATATCCCTGAGGGAATTATTGGTATTGTAAAACTTTAGCCAAGATGACTTAAATCCCCTCCAAGTCCAAGTTGACAAGGAAAACTCAATAGAGTTCTTATTTATTTCTTGTATACTACTTATACAACTACTACATGGTCTGTGTACTATTTTCCCATACTCCTTATGTGACTTGGTCATGTGATATAATATTGTGATATTCCATCATATGACTGTGACTATGTGATACTTGTGATATAACACTTCTTTATGTGTAGTAAGTCCAAAAGAAAAGAAAAAGAAAAGAAATATAAATAATAACTTAGCTATTTTGTCAAGTTATGACAGGTACCCTTGAAAAGGGGTTTAACTAGAGTACTTATGTTGGTATCCATCACCTGATCCCAATGGGATTGTTCTATAATGATCAAGTTCTATGGCAAGGGCCAAAGGCTAGGGTAGAGCAGTGGATATCACAAATAGAAGAGATAGAAAAGTCTTTAAGTGGATAAATGTTTTTGGAAGACAGATATATGGCAGTAAAGAGTCTGTCATTTAATATAGTTTTCTCATTCTTCACTGCCTAGGCTACTAACTACATGTTGGTACTTGGGAGGCATGCTTATAACATATACCACAGGGTCTGCCGCTGTGCCCTCAATTGCCTTCTGCTTATTTGTATTTAGAATAGTTAGCTTTATAATTCATGATGTAAAAAAAAAAGTCTCCATTTAGCATTTACAGGAACTGGGGTATATTCTTTATATGATATAGAAGTAGCTATTTATATCTAGAGTCTTTTAAGACAGGTACAATAATATGAGTTCAGTATATACAGGAACTAAGGTTCTTTTATAACAGTTACCTCTCTCTTTGTAATAAAAATGATATCTTTAAGGGACTCTTGTTTGGGGTTCCATGACTATTGATGGTGCTCACAATTGTACATGATATGATTGTGTGTTTTGAGTAGGGCATGACCACATGAGTATACAACTAGTTTGTTGGGAAAGAGTCTCTGTCTATATTTGCTAGTGGGGCATAATTGGTTATGAGTCTGGTTATGTGCACACACATAGTATTGGAGTAACCAAAGTGTTTAAGCCTGTCACAGAAACCCAGTCACATATTGGTTTGACTTGGAACAAGGTGTATTCCATTGCAAACCAATGAGTATATCTAATAAATTACAAAACTTATATACTAAAAAGATATTCTAGAAAGTTCCTGAAACTTCCACTAGATCACAGTATTGGCTTGATTTCCTAACAAAGCCATAATCTGTCTTTGGTACAAGTAGGATTAATGAATTTGTTGTTATTATCATGTTCCAGAAAGTTTTTTCCTTTGAAGTCAGATGCTTGGAAATACATTTGCCAGTTTTTGATAATAAAGTCACATTCATCTTTTCTACTATAGACCCAGGATGTTTTTCTGGGTAGGAGGGGTTTGATTTTATGAGATTTAGACTTCTTATCAACCAAATGGTGTGAATGCCCCTTATTATCATTTGGGCAGTCCCAAAAGATAATAGAGTTATTGGGATCTTTATTGAAAAATTTCCTCAAATCTTGGAAAATAGTAATAGTATGCAGTTGTTAAGAGTAGCATGATATATCTAGTAGCATAGATAGCATTGGTGATGACAACAATTTAATTTATTTCCTGGTATGGGTAGCCTTGTCATGACTTAGCAAGATGACTAAGTTCATATTTCTTTTCTTTTCTTTTCTTTTAGTTTCTAAAGATCAGACACATGGGATACTTGGATAAATTGGAGCATATTGTAGAGGACTTTCTTTTACTTCAATGAGATAAGTAAGTGACCTATTAGAACACTAAGTTTAACTACATCACCATGATATATAAAATAAAATAATAAAAGTGTTTACCTTAGTCTGTAGTGTGTAAAACTGAGATGTAAGAAAAGTCTGTGCTGGTAGACAAACTGATTGCTTACTAATCAATCAGAAGATAATAATGAGAGAAAAAAAGATGAAAGAATAGTCCATAAAGAACATATTCAACACTTTTAGCTTATTCTGTTTTTGTTACTAAGCTTTTTTCTAGAATGCTCCTATGTTTTCTTTTTTGTAAAGAAGTCCACCTATGGTTAAGTAGCAGGGAATATGACTTATAAATATAAAAAGTGTGTGTTCTTGAAGGGAAGTACTCTAACTAACACTGTGTTTTAGCACAATGTTCCTTAAGCAAGTTTGTAGGGAAATGAATCCAAATTTAAAGGTGAAAGTAAGATTGAATATAGCTTTGCTAACAAACCTATATTATGGTGATCTCAATTAAATCAAGATCCTGAGTTCTAGACTACTATTCTAGCTCTTTTTCTGAGTTCTGCCTATTTGGTATTACCCTAACTACTTGTTTCAAAGTTGTCCTCACAGTAGCATTCTCTAGCTATATAATTAGACTATCCTTATAATAGTACTCTCAACTATGTGATTAGATATTAGACTTTGATTCCTTCCTGTATCCTTGACTCCCTAGTAAGGCTTAACTTTATCTCAGAGCTTCTGTGATGTTATCTCTATAACTAAGTTAACTTTGTCCTGTAGTCTCTTTGATTTGACTCTGTCTAGAGTCAAAGCAGCTCAATCATTGATTCAATCACTTTAAAAATAGATTTCCACTTTGAAAACCCAAAAAGAGGAAAGAGACAACCAAGATTGCTTGCCTTCTCCCTTTTAAGTAGGGGTTTTTATAGGTTTTGAGATATACAAAAGAAATATAAGAAAAATAGAGGAAAATATTGACCTTAGTCATAAACTATCTAATAATACAACAATCATTCTGGTTGTAATGGGGTTTCCTTGACTTTTAATTATTTCCTATGAGTTTTTTCTATGTCTTGTCACAAACTTCATTAGGACCTATCTCCACCAATGCTTCAATGATTTTTACAGTCTCAACAGCTCTAAAAAGCCCTTGAAAAGACCTTTTGATCAATACCAGTTACATCTCAAGACAATCAATATCGGCTGAGATATCAGGCAAATCAGTAGGTAACCACCATAGTACTGTTTATTAAATTACCAGTATCTTAGAAACCACCATAATCAATGCTTTGCTTCTAGGCTCAGGAAAAGCCCTCTTCATGACACTCAGAATAAGCCTAAAACAACCTCAAGGCAATTAATATTAATAGAGATATAAAGTCCTTAATGTTTGTACATAGACTTAATGTTATCAATGGACTATGATAGTTCTCAGTGATCACCCAAGGTGGATATTCAGGAAGAACTCAATTGTCATGACTTGGCAAAATGACTAAGTTATTTTCTATTTTTCTTTTTGTTTTGTTTTGTTTTATTTAGTTAGATTATTACTAAGGTGGAGTGTGGGAAAGTATTATGTGACAGTCACATAGTCACAAACATGACATTGGTCACACATTTTGGTCACATTACAAGGTCACAATCACAACATATGATAAGGTAAACACATGATAGAAATAACATGAGGACCATGGAAGGATGTTGCACAGCCATTGTAGTAAAATGTATAAGTAGTGTACAAAATCAAATGGGAACTCTATCAAGTTCTCCTTGTCAACTCAGACTTGGAGTGGATTTAAGTTGTCTTGGCTAAAGTCTTACATCAATAGAGTTCCCTATTGGACTTGGACTGCTACTTATACAAATGTCTGTTAGTCTGTATGCATATTTCCCACAATCACAAGACCCTTACTAAGAACTATATAGTATTACATAAGTGTTCCCATGCTATTTATATCTTGTTGTCATTGTATCTCAGGATGTTTCCTATTAGATTAATAAATGCACTGATAGAGGACCAAAGAGTTTGATCTCAGACAAAGGTGAAAACAAGTAAAAGAAACAGAATTTCCAAAATGCTTCACAATTGTGCACTAACAAGTAGGCACTGGGGAGATTATCTATCACAGAAAAGTGACTACTAAATAGTGTTATGGAGGTATAACAAAATACCTGTTCAATGAACTACATAAATAGCTGGACCCTTGTTAGTAAGTAGCCTTGCTAATGTTGCCCTTTTGGTGTAGTGGTAAACCATACAGTATGTGACTACTGGTCCATAATGCAATTGTGATAGTACTATCACAAATTGTCACTTACTGATTTGTGATTTGATGATTTGATATTCAAAAATGCTTAAAAAGCAAAGTTTAGACAATAACAAGAGATGTTGTTAAGTCTGAGGTCTAATTCTCAAACAAAAAGTCCTTATATACAGAATTATGATGGTCTGTGTACTAGGACAGATCATCATATGCTACTACCTATTGTTCTACATATGGTAGTGCCTTTGTACTTGAAAATGTGATAACTTAACCATATGAAGGTTGTCCTTTGTTCTAAGAAAAGAACAGATGACTATGTATGGGTAATTAATTAAGTTTGTGTACAAACATTGAGGACTTTATATCTTCACAAATATTAATTGCCTTGGTGTTGTTTAGGTGCATTCTGAGAGGTATGAAAAGGGCTTTTCTGATGCCTAGAAGCAAAAAGCATCAATCATAGCAGTTCCCAAGATATTGGCAATTTAATATGTGGTACCATAGTAGTTACCTACTGATTTGCTCAATAGCTCAGCCAATATTGATTGCCTCAAGACATGACTTGTATCAATCAAAAGGGCTTTTCAAGGGCTTTTGGGTTCCATTAAGACAGTAAGAATTACCAAAGAATTGATAGAGATATGGCTGAATGAAGTTTGTGATATTATTAAATAGAAAAAAGAGCTTATATGGGGAAAAGTAGGGGGGGAAAATACAAATAACACCAAAGAAAATTAAAATAATAGTTTTTATAATCTACTTGAGGGTGCTCTTACTATAGTAGGATCTCAAAGGTACATATTTGTCTTGTACCATAACACTGTTGTCCTTACCTAGTCTAGTAGCCTGGCTTGCTGTTGATATAGCAGTAATACCTAGAACTTCTATGACCTTGTGCAATGTCATATTCCAGAAATCTGACAATTATGTAATCTATTTCTCCTAATAATTCTCCTGAAATTATAATTAGTAGGATAGTGTAGTAGACTACTGTAAGGTTGCTAAACTCCAAGCTAGAATAAAGCCAACTGCTCTTTGTTCAGCGATTGACAAAGAGAACTTGATAGAGTTCCTGTTAGATTTTCTATACTACTTATACAACTACTATATGGTCTATACACTACTTTCCCATGCCTATCATGTGACCCATCATGTGATGTTATATTATGTGACACTGTGACTTTCTGTCATGTAACTGTGACTGTGTGACTTTTGTGATGTGACACTTTCCCATACTCCTTGTAAGGGCAACTGGGACACAAGACTCCAGGAGAATCCTCAGTTAATATTATAGTTTGTAATTATGATACAACTCACCTCCAGGGGAATCCTCAGAGATCAGGATGAGGCTCCTGAAGGGATGTTCTATATTATATACTAAGTTTACATTCTTTGGTGTCAGGGTCAGTGTGATCAGAGCTATACTAGTGTGTTCAAGTATTATTTTAGTAATACTTAAACAGGCTTAGGCTGCTCCGGGGTATTGTTATACAGTTCAGGGGTGGAAATAGAGCTGTCCTCTTACATTTACCCCCCCTTCAAGATTACTACATCTCAGAGCAATAGATTCCAAATAAAAGATGTTGTTGAACTCCGCATGCCGGATGTATCTTAGAGCTCCTAGGTGTTTGCAACGGAATTCCACTGTCAGTTCTGGTGCAGAAACTTCAAAGGCAGATTCCCAAGAGTTGTGTTCATGGCCATACCCTTTCTACTTGATGAGATACTGGAATCTTCTCTGGTGCCAACAACTGTCAAGTATCTCTTCTACCTCCTACTCTGCTTCTCCGTCGATGATTATGGGCAGTGGGTGATCTTTTGTTTTCCGTTCTGTGATCAGGTCGTCTGGAGCTGGAGTAAGCTTCACTACATTGAACACTGGATAGAGTTGCTTCATCTGGTATAGCAGCCTTAAGCAATAGGCCATAGGTCTGATCCGCTGTTCTACTACAAAGGGGCCAAGCCATCGATGCAAGAGTTTCTGTAAGGGGCGTGTAGTCCAGATATCTGATGTGTCAAGGAAGACTTTATCACTGGGTTTGAACACTGGAGCCAGAGTTCTTCGTTGGTTGTAGTATCTTTTCATGTTGTCCTGTGCTTTGCAGATCGCGGACTTCGCTTCTTCGATCGCCATCTTTATCCTTTCCATGAATTCATTGACTGTCTCTAGACTGGAAGGGTTCTGTCAGGGTTCGAAGCCCATGCAAGGAAGTCTTCTGGTGTCGAGCAGAAATGGAGTTTGTTGGGTGGTGAAGTGGACATGATTGTTGTGCTGGAACTCCGCCATGGGTAAGAGGTCATACCAGTTGTCTTGCCATTCGTTCACAAAGAGCCAGAGGTACTGGTCCAACTCTTAGTTGACATGCTCTGTCTGTCCATCGGTTTGAGGGTACTAGGCTGTAGAAGATGCCAACTTTATTCTTAGTAAACGGTACAGTTCTCTGGTGAAACAAGTTACGAACTGAGGTCCACGGTCCGAGATTACGCACTTCAAAAGGCTGTGGAGCTTCCAGACTTGATGCAGGAAAAGCCTGGCTGCTCCTTCCGCTGTTACCGTTGTGTGCATCGGAATAAAGTGTGCTTGTTTCGACACTGAGTCCACCACTGGCATCACTGCGTCATGTCTGGAGGAGAGGGGGAGCTCTACAACAAAGTCCACACTAAGCGTATCCCATCACGAGTCCAGGATCTGGAGAGGGTGCAGTTTGCCTACTGGAGCCTGCCTTATCGGTTTTGTTCTGAGGCAGAGGTCACAGGTTCTGATGTACTGTCTGATATACCTAGACATTTGAGACCACCAGTGGTTCCTAGATACTAACTCCAGTGTTTTCCAGTGTCCAGGGTGTCCAGCGACCTTCATATCATGGCACAGCGAGACCACTCACCTCTATAAGTCTGGGTTCCAGAGGACGTAGATCTTACCTCTAAACTGAAGTAGTCCTTTGTCTTCCAACCATTCTGTGGAGCAGACCGTCTTACTCAATACTTGCTGGAGTTCCCTTGCTGCCTTTGCCACTAGCTCTTTCTGGTCTCCTTTCTGGTTCCCTTAACAAATTTCTCTAAGAATGTCTTTCTCTGGTCCTTCTAGCTGAACTCCTTTGAGAGCTCGGATTGCAAAGAGCTCCGGTCGTAGGAGAACCACATCTTTGTTATCAGAGGCTCTATTGCCATGGTCCGGTCTCTGCAATAATATGTCTGGCTTCTCCATAGAATGTCCTGGGCAGTGGATCAACTTGAAGTCAAAGCAGGCTAAGTACAGGGACCAACGAGCCTGGCAACGGTTGAGTTTCTTAGCCATTATGAAATACTCCAGGTTCTTGTGATCTATCCAAATTTCTACCAGATGCCAGGCTCCTTCCAGGAAATGCCTCCACTCTTCCAGTGTGTGGATGATAGCGAGCATCTTCTTGTCATGAACCCTGTAATTCTGTTCTACCAGAGACAGGGATTTGCTGTAGAAGGCCACTAGGTGCCATTTCTCCTCTCTAGGTAGTTGCTGAGAGAGAACGGCTCCACAGGCAAAGTCAGAACTGTCAGCCTCGATATAGAAAGGTTCCGAGTCCTGAGGTGATACCAGAACTGGAGTAGTGGTCACCGCCATCTTGAGACATTCAAAGGCTTCTTGTTCTTTGGTATCCCAGTTCCAGGCCTTGTTGGAATGAGTGAGGTCAAAGAGAGGTCTAGCAATGGTTAAGAAATCCTGGATGAAGTAATGGTAGAAGTTGATGAAGTCTATAAAAGCCTGTATGTCAGTCCAGTTCTCTGGGGTGGGCCAATCGCAGACTCCAGCAACTTTAACAAAATCCATCTTGACCTTGTTCTCTGAGATGACCAGTCTGAGGTACTCAATCTGCTTCCAATGGAACTCACACTTCTCTGGGCAGAGGAATAACTTGTGCTCTGCTAGTATCTCCAAGACCCGCTAGACTGCTTGTTTATGTTCCTTTTCTGTCTTTATAAAGATCAGAATGTCGTTTAAGTACACCACTACAATCCCTTTGGCTATGAGAGTTCTGAAGATGTTATTCATTATAGTTTGGAAGGTAGCAGGACTATTGGTCATTCCAAAAAACATCACGAGAGGTTCGAAGAGGCCACAGTTGGTATGGAAGGCCGCTTTTCATTCATCTCTGGGCTTGATATGTACATTATTAAAACTCCATCGGACATCAAGTTTTGTGAAGTACCTGGCTCCGCGGAGTTGGGAGACGAGTTGGGAGATGAGAGGGAGGGGGTACCTGTTCTTGATAGTTATGGCATTCAGTACGTGATAGTCTTGGACCAGCCAGAGCGAACCATCTTTCTTTTTAATAAAGAACACAAGGGCCGCTATGGGGGATTTGGAAGGCTGGATTTGTCTGGTATGCAGGTTTTCCTCTAGGAAGGTGTCCAACTCAGCCTGTTCCAATGGAGACAGGGGATAGACCTTTGATGACTTAGGCTCCGCTAAAAGGGTGCAAAAGAGAATTGCATACTGGGACAAACAAAACAATGATGTGCCAGCTCCTAATTGTGTGCTAAAGGTCCGAGAGGAGATTATCAAAATTGAAGGTTTATAAATAATTAGAGAAATGAGAATTATATGCAGCTTCAGTAAAATATAAGTCGATGGTTGTAAAAAGATCGTAAGATCTCTTTAGATCATTGTCACATAGCCTCCCTAAGGTGTCAACCTTTACACACCGTGACAAAAGCTCCTCTGGAAAATACAGTTAGTTGATCACTCATGGACCCTTTACACTCAGTTGTCCCCTTGTCTGCACCCCCAACACCGAACCTTATGGGTGTGATGCAATCCAAGTGTGCACCTAGCCAAGCTTTCCCAGCCTGCTGTCCTCTCCGAAGCCTGCCTGAGTTGCATCTGCGTTTTCTCCCTAGATCGAGTCCTGGGTATATTCTGTGTTCTTCTCAAGACACCCCACTAGTCCTAGTCTTCTTACTCTCAATAGATCTGCATTCACGATTCCAGAGGCAGTGTAGATAGAGGTAGGAGTCAAGAGGTTTCTTTTTTCTTTTTTGATCCAACTGCACTCTGGATACTATATTAAAATATTACAAAGCCCCGAAACTTAAGAAATAAATTATAAAAGGGAAATTATTACTACTTTTAGGATTCCTTTGCCTCCTTTCTCTCCTAAGTCCTCCCAAATTCCCACTGATAACACAGCTCTCTTCTTTCTTTGTGATGATACATTCCCTCACCAGGTCCTTCCCATCAAAGATAACACATCTTCATAGCTGCTTCCTTCTAGAATATTCTTCTGTCTTTTCCTAGTATGCTCTTGATGCTACTTTGTAATTTGGACTTCATTGATTATCTGTTAAGCAATTAGCAAGCCTCAATAAATGTCTAGTATCTCCAAGTTGCATCCTAGAGGTCATTTATCTAAATATAATTGATCTGATGCCATCAATGCTTATTTACAAGCACAAAGTCTATTAGCCTAAGTTCTTTATCTGAGTAGTATTGGTTCTAGAGTACAAGTTTACCACCTTTCTAAGTCGGTCCATTCAAAGGTGGATCTAGAGTATAGTCTCTCAGTAACTCTCTTAGTAACTTGATGCCAGTTCATCCTAGTTGTTTCTCGAGGTCTCAACACGAGCTCTAGGTCGATTATCATCTGCTCAATGTATTTATCCTATAGTGTTACGTTCTGAGAATATAGAAAGGGTTCTAGAGCGAATTCTAATTGAGAATCCGTTGGTATAAAGTGTATCAAATGTTATCTTCTGTGAAAAATTCGCTTGCAGCGTAACACCACTCTGGGGATCAGTTTGATAGCATAATCCCACTTGCAGTACTCAGGCAGTATGTCAAAGTCCTCCTTGGCAAACACAGATTAGAACTCTGTGACATAGGTAGGCAGCAGAGTGGTAGTGGCATGTGTCTCTTTACTACACCTGGCTCCTTCCGTGAGATGCTGGGAGGTTATAGCCATGGCTTAGAGGTCAGCCTGAGTGAGCTCCAGGAAAACATGTGTAAGGAACAGTCGGTCTCTGGGCTCCCAATCAGGGCAGTATGTTGGCAAAGGTATGTCTTCAAGCTCTAGTTCTTCTTGGAACAGGAATGTGGGTCCATCGCAACACGATCAGAGAGCTCAGAGCTCAGTCCTCTTCTCGCGGGTCTGTTTCTCCCACATGGTGCATCCTCCTTCACACTGGAGTGGACAACAGGTCATTTCGACTTTTTCCTTTTCTCAGTCAATCCTAGGATTGTGGTCCTTGAGCCAGTCGTAGCCTAGGATCAGACTCTGCTTCCCAAGTCCAGAGATGACCAGAAGCATTCTTTCGGAGTAAGTCTTGTAGCAAAGAACCACGTCTCCGACTTTAGAAATCTGTCCTGCCTCATTAGGGGAACCGTCAACATTAAAGACGGGGATGTTACATGAGAGGGTCTAAG
>Ga0153968_1000228_pt1 | contig 11412 bp, 3 predicted proteins | sample TSGA052MetaG_FD_104729 | JGI IMG/M metagenome (GOLD analysis project Ga0153968, IMG submission 104729) | Attine ant fungus gardens microbial communities from Georgia, USA - TSGA052 MetaG | ecosystem: Host-associated > Fungi > Mycelium > Unclassified | place: USA: Georgia, George L Smith State... | reverse complement strand
CTATCTCAACTTGGGCATGTTGACTGTTATCTGTTCTCACTGTCATGCTCTTCACTTTGACTGTGAAAAGCTCACTTCCTCAAGGGTCAATTATCCAAAGTTTGGCATGTGCTATCTACAAGGATAGATTCAACTACCTCTCCTTTAACCACTTACTAGAATTCTTTATAACTACTTGACCGGAAATGATTATTCCTCAAGAGAATTTCGCAATAATATCTAGCAGTATAATGCAGCATTTGCTATGACTTCAGTAGGAGTCAAAATCAACAACTCAGTCACTAGGCAATCCAGTCCCTATTGTTTTAAAATTTAGGGAGAGCTTCATCATCTCACTGGTGCTCTTCTTCCTCATAGTGATCAAACTCCAATGTATGCACAAATCTATATCCTTGATACAGCAGAGCAGCTCAATGTCAGGAGGGCCAACAATCATAGCCTGGATCCTGTAGTGATGGATAATCTTCAAACAATGCTCTTGGATAACCATCCATATATTGGTCATTATTGTCATGCCTATGAACTTATTAGGGAAAAACCAGTAGAGGAGCAAGAGGAGATCACAATTAGGCTACATGTGAATTTGCAACAGGATCAAAGAACTCATAATCTGCCTACTGCTGAAGAAATTGCAGTTATCATTCCTGAGAATGGGGTACATTATGCAATAGATAATAGGGATGTAGTATTATGGGCAAGAGAAGGACAACTTGAATGGATCAGCTAGAACAGTCCTTCATATTCTGCTCTTCATTATGTTCTGTTGTTTCCAAAGGGAGAGAATGGGTGGCATCCAAGAATTCCAATCTGTGGTACTCAACTTAGAGAATAAGGGGAGAATATAAGGCAAAGAGATAGGAAGAAACACGCTTGCTCACAGGTGGTGTCTAATACATGCTACTATATCTATCATCTTCATGTTAGAGATGGTCCTTAGCCACCTCTCTTCTATGGTGGAAAGCTATTCCAGCAGTTTGTGGTTGATGCATGGGCAAATTGTGAGTAAAGGAAACTCAACTAGGCTAGGACATATCAACATACTCTTAGATCTGAGCTCTACTAGGGACTTCAGGATGCTGCTGTGCATAATAGGCATGATGGAGAAGATGTTAGTTTTTGGGACACAAACTCATTCTTCCTTCTTCTCATGTAGGAAGTCCTAGGTTTATGACCCAGTTGTTCTAGGATACTATGACCATTCGCAGACACTTCCACAAACCAGATCTCTTCCTTACCATGACTACTAATCCCAAGTGGCCAGAAATCATCCATAGTCTCTTTCCTGGCCAGTGTCATGACTTGGCAAAACAGCTAAGTCATTATCTATATTTCTTTTCTTTTCTTTTCTTTTCTTATTAGACTTATAACTACAAGATGGAGCATGGGAAAGTATCACATGACTTTGTCACAGATGGTCATGTCATATGTCACAGTCACAGTGTGTCACATGACTAGAGTAACATGAGGACCATGGAAAAGCAAGCGCATAGCCACAGTAGTAAAATGTATAAGTAGTAGAGAATTAAGCGAGAACTCCATCAAGTTTTCTTTGTCAAACTCTGAACAAAGAGACAGTTGGCTTAATTCCAGTCATTGGACTTTAGACGCTGACAGTTATCACCTATCTTCTAGAGGATATACTGATTTTGTGATTTCCCAGCAACTTTTGAACTATGGTACTTTGCAGTCATCCAAATTCTTGTTATTCTGTTTAGGCCTAAAAGATAACAAGGTTTTTATCTAGGCCTTTGGCCTTGTTGAAACAAGATTGTCTAGGCAGCAAGTTGTTGTTGTTGAGAATGAGTTTGTTTCATTTCTATTGTCTCAAATATGGCCATTTTAAGTATGTTGTTGGTAACATAGATACATGCCTACAGTTTCTTAGTATAAAAGTCATGTATTGTCTCCCTTAGGATCTAGCCTTCTTATCTGGATCCTAGATATGTAGTATATGCACTCACTATCAAATCAGCCTTCTTATCTGGATCCTAGATGATCCAAATACATACTTTACTTTGTTCTGATGTTACCTACATAATCTATTCTTGTTAGGCCTGGCTTAATCCCTCTACTAATTCTGAGTAGTTAAGTTTGTGTTGAAGTTAGTTTACTATGCTTTCTTTTTCAATTTTTTGTGTACTCTATGACATAACCTGTTATGAATCTATAGTAGGACTATGACTATTATCAGCCCTGGTATCATGACTTGGTAAAATGGCTAAGTCATTTTCTACTTTTCTTTTTTTTCTTTTTTTTATTTAGTTAGATCATTACTAAAGTGGAGCATGGGAAAGCATCATATGACAGTTACATAGTCACAAAGCATGACATTGGTCACATATCAGTCACACATTGGTCATATCACACAAGGTCACATATTACTATCACAACATGTGATAAGATAGACATATAACAGGAATAATATGAGAACCATAGGAGGATATTGTATAGCCACTGTAGTAAAATGTATAAGTAGTATACAGAATCAAATGGGAACTCTATTGAGTTCTCCTTGTCAACTCTAACTTGGAGTAGACTTAAGTCATTGCAGCTAGAGTCTTACACCTGGTCTGATAATAATATTGGGAAATCAAGTTGTGATCTGGTAGAAGTTAAAATTTGTCATTTGCTTCTTTCACTCTTACCTCCATTATTGATAGCAGTACCTGAGTATAGTGTAGCAAATTCCATCCTTGCAAACACAAACATAGTCATGATGTCACAGAAAAGTAACTACTAAATAGTATCATAGAGGTATAACAAAATACCTGTTTAAATGAACTATATAAATAGCTGGACCCTTGTTAGCAAGTAGCCTTGCTAACATCGCCCTTTTGGTATAGTAGTAAACCATATAGTATGTGACTACTAGTTCATAGCACAACTATGACATATGAATCCCAATAACCTTGAACTCACTCTTGAAAGGCCTGAAGACACTGCTATAAATATACAGTGTGGTTGCCAAACATCTTGAGCTAGTATAAAAGGACCGCTATTATACTGGACAGTTGTTTAGGCAAAATAAGTGGCATTTTATATATTATAACTACCAGAATCAGCTTAAGAAACAAGTCTAATCTCCCAGAAGTAACCACTAAATGTTCCATTGTGGATTTATGTACACCACTTGAATAGTAGAGTAGTGGCTGTGACCACCATTACAAATACCTCATAAGAACTACCTAGAAGGTTTCATACCAGATTTATACCAGAACACTCTCTAGAAGTGTCCTTGGGAGCAAAAAAGCCTTAGGAGGCTTATCTCCAACAGAATAATGTCAAATATTGATAGCCTGCTATTTATTTATAACTCTAGGTTACCATCAGATGCAAGCCATCATTACTAATGGTTAATTATAGCAAGAACAGACAAGACAAGTCTTTGCAAAGGCCATACTATAAAAGCAATAGTAGGAAACTGGAGCTTAGAGGAATAAGAAAGAGTAGAAAAGATGGTAGGAAGACTAGGGAAGCTGGGAAGAGAGATAGAAGAGAGGATTGAAGAAGATAACATGCTCAAGAGCAAAATGACTTGAAATTACTATCTCTTTCTCTATTGCCCATCAAAAGGCTCAAAAGCCATCTATTGTATAGAGTAGGGTTATAGGAGCAAGGAGTAGTTGCCAAGTGTTTGGGAGAGGGGCCACCTCATCATTCTGACCTTGCTATCTTTGGGAATTTATGTCATGACTTGGCAAAATAGCTAAGTCATTATTTATATCTCTTTTCTTTTGGACTTATTACATAGGAGAGAGTGTGGGAAAGTGTCATATTACAAGTATCATAGTCACATGATAGGAAGTCACAGGGTGATGTCACATGATGGGTCACATGATGAGTGTGAGAAAACAGTGCACAGACCATATAGTAGTTATATAAGTAGTATAGAAAATCTAACAAGAACTCTATTGAGTTCTCCTTGTCAACTTAGACTTAGAGGATGATTAAGTCATCTAGGCTAAGTTGCTATACTCTCAATGTTGTCAGAAGAATTTAATTTATTGCCCAATTTTTCTGGGCCTAATATATTGTACAAATTATTGGTGGCTAACTAAGAGCTTACTGTTCTCCATTTTCTTTTGCTAACTCCTGCAATGTCTCTATTACTTGTTTCTTTCTTTCTTATTTTTTACAGCAGTTCTTGGTCATATGGCCCCACTTTCCACATACATAGCAAGTCCTATTTCCTCCCCTTTCTTTGTCAATATCCATTGCATTTGGGTCTTTCTCTGGACCTATTTAATTTCCTCCTTAATTTGGTATACTTGGCTCTCCTCTCCTATATCCCCCACTAGTATTATTTCTTGCTCTTTATGTTATCTGTTCTTTTCTTTCTCCATATGATCTTCTCCCTCTTAGCTGCATATTTCCTACTAGGTGTGTTATATTTCTTTTCAACAACTTTTCTTTTACTCTACTCTGTTTCTGGTTTCTATCTAATCTAACTACTCTTTTTTACCACTCTCTAATAGTGGTTGGTAGACTTTCTACCTTTGTTAACTTTCTCCTGATAGCCCTATTTTTTTTTTTTCTTAGTAGGAGGAAAACTGGTAAACCAGCATGGGATCTTTCCCATAGTGTAGGCTTGGTTAAACTGACCCACTAAAAACCTCCCTGGGTTCTGAACCCCACCTGAGCTTCTCACCTAAGTGAGGTTAAAAGGAAATGTTGCCCTTTCTCCTTTACTCGGAGCAAGTATGCCATACTAGTAGGACTTCCATTCTGTTTTATATGTTATAATCATTTGGTCATTGGACTTTGGTCATTTTTTAGTCTTGTGTCTTTAGGTCATTCGTCTTGCATACTGTTAGCTTCAGCTCTTTAGTAGGGCTTTTATCCTAGTTTGCTTCTTCACAGTCATTTGGTTATTGGTCCTTGATTATTTTTGGTCTTTGTCTTTAGGTCATTCATCTTGCATGCTGTTAGCTTCAGCTCTATTCTAAAGAATAGGGCCTACTGAGCTCTCTCAATTTCTGTTTGTGGCCCTTGCCATCAAACTAAGGTCATCATTGTGGATCTAATTATCCAGCTTAGACACATTTGGCAGAGGAGGGTATTATCTCAATTCTCTGAGCCCTAGGCCTATGACAAGGGAGTGTCCCAGGCAAGGTAATACATTTCTTTGTTCACCTCATTGGCAAGGACAAGTACTTTAGTATCCCTTACCTTTCCCTCTGGGGCTAATAGCCCTATTTAATCCTTTTTTGAATTCTTCAATGAGAGGCTTTTTCTTATAGCTGCTTGCTCTGGCAACCTTTTTGAACTCCTGCATATACTCATCACATGACCTCCTCTCCTGCTCTATTGTTTTTAGCTACTTCATCTTTTTTTCTGTTTCTGTTGTTTTTCTAAACTTGTTTCTTATCTTTGTAAACAAATTTTCTGCCATTTCAATCTCTGACTCTCTCTTAGCCAGTTTATCTATCAAGTTATCCTTTCATACTTCTGTTATTCCCTCCTGTATATATGATAGCACCTATACTATTTGGATGGTCCTTTCCTTTCCTATCATCTTTATTCTCAAATATAGACAAGCTGCATTGATAAACATGCTCACTTCTTCTATTCTTTTGCTAAATACTTGAGGCCTTGTGACCTTTACTCTACTCCCCTGCTGCTAGAGGAGTGTGATGGTTACTTGCTGTTGCAGAGTGGTAATTATGTTAAGGAGTTGCTCCTTGTAATATTACACTGCAAGCAAATTTGCTACAGAAAGTAGCATTTGATACACTTTATACTAATAAATTCCTAATTAGAATTTGCTCTAAAATCTGTTATAAGTCCTTAGAACATACCAAAAGGTTATATGAAACAATGAGCAAGTAAAAATAGACCTAGAGCTCATGAAGAGATCTCAGAAGGCAAGCAAGATGAGCTGGCATTGGTTTATAGATAGGGTTATTGAATGACAACATTCTAGATCCACTTTATATTGGATATACTCTAAGAGAGATAGAAGACTTAAGCTCTAGAGCTAGTAGTATGCTAGGGATAGACTTAGACAAATATGCCTCTGATTGCAAATAAGTATTGATAGTATCAGATCAGATATATTTAGATAAATGGCACCTAGAATATGACTTAGGAAATCTGGATAGTAGTTGGAGCTTACTAATGCTTAAGGTAACTAAGAAGTTCTAAATTACAAGCCAATAACAGAGAGAAAAACAATAAAGGATAAAAAAGATTCTAGAAGGAAACAACAGTGGGAACATGCCATTGATGGGAAGGATCTAGGAGAGAGATGTATAAGCCATAGGACTTTGGGGAGACTTAGGAAAGAGTTAAGGGAATCCTAAAAGTAGTAATAGTTTCCTTTTTATCTTTTATTCTTTGAGTTTCAGACATTTGTAATAACTTTAATATATTATCCAGAGAGCAGGGAAAAAGAGAGAGAACCTCTTGGCACTTACCTCTATTATTATTACCTTTGGAATTGTGAAATGCAAAACTATTGAGTGTGAGAGTTCAGAATCAGTAGGATGTCTTGAGAAGAATACAGAATATACCCAGAACTTGATCTAGAGAGGAATAACAGATGCAACTTGGGCAGGCTTTGGAGAGGACAGCAGGCTAGAAAAGCTTATGTCAGGTTTGACTCCAGGGAGGGAATTCTTCTATGGGGCTTGGCCTCAACAGTGAGTTGTGCCTGCTTCTACACTTGCCCCTTCTAGGACTCAAGGAGATTTATTAAGAGGGGGAGAGAGGTATGAGTTGACAAGGGTTGTCATGACTTGGCAAAACGGCTAAGTCATTATTTATATTTCTTTTTCTTTTCTTTTCTTTTCTTATTGGACTTACAACTACAAGATGGAGTGCAGGAAAGTATCACGTGACTTTGTCACAATGTCACAATGGGTGATGGATGTCATGTCACAGGTCACAATATGTCACATGACCAGAGTAACATGTGGACCATGGGAGAGTAAGTGCATAGCCACAGTAGTAAAATGTATAAGTAGTAGAGAATTAAGCGAGAACTCCATCGAGTTCTCTTTGTCAAACTCTGAACAAAGAGACAGTTGGCTTAATTCCAGTCATTGGACTTTAGACGCTGATAAGGGTGGGGTTCTCCTAAGGGAGAACAAAACTAAGGTAGTTACAACAATTGGTAATTATTTAAATAATTTAGAGGGTTTTAGAAAGACTGATAGTGAGCTGACTAATCCCTGCGTGCGTGCATCACACGTGCAGTATGCATCATGGTGTCACTATTGTAACAGCTTAGCTAGGTGCATACTTGGATCATATCACATCTATAAGGTTCAGTGTTAGGAGTGCAAACAAGGGAGCAACTGAGTATAGAGGGTCCATTGTAAGAAAGCTAAACTCCAAGCCAGAATTAAGCCAACTGCTCTTTGTTCAGCAATTGACAAAGAGAACTCAATAGAGTTTCCATTAGATTTTCTACACTACTTATACAACTACTACATAGTCTGTGCACTACTTTCCCATGCCCATCATGTGACCCATCATGTAACATCATGTGATATGATGCTGTGACTTTCTGTCATGTGACTGTGACTGTGACTATGTGATATAATACTTTCCCACACTCCCTTCTGTGTAGTAAGTCCAAGATAAAAGGAAAAGAAAAAAATAAATAAATAATAACTTAGCTGTTTTACCAAGTCATGACATCCATGAGTGATCAATTAACTGTATTTTCCAGTTGAGTTAGTATCACAGTCTGTAAAGGTTAACATCTTAGAAAGGCTATATGATGACAATCTAGAGAGATCTTACTCTCATTTTAACTACCAACTTATTTTATTTTATTTAAAGCTATATATAATATCTAATTTCACCTTTTACTTAAAACCTTCACTTTAGTTATCTTCCCTCAAACCTTTAGCATGCAATTAGAAGCTAGTATCACATATTATTGTTTGTCCCAGTGTGTTAAGACTCTAGACCTTAGTTGAGTATGTGTTTCAACTTAAGTTTATATCTAACACTTGATATCTTTATGCTCCTTGTCAAAGGATCTGGTTAAGGTTTTCAGTGAAGTTATATCAGAGAAGAGATATCAACAAGACTTTGAGTAGCACCCTTAATGTTGTCCTAAGGTAGATAGGAGTACCAATCCCTTGAAGTAATAAGAATACAGGAAGGAATACAGAAAGAGAGAACTTGCCATTTCCTTCTCTTTCTGGTCTGTATTTATCCTAACTAGGTATTGTGACTATGTTACAATGTGGTAAGACTAGTTATAACTATAGGTGACTAGTTAAGTGATGAAGGTGACAAGTTGAGTCAATGTCTAATAATGGGTTAGTCCAATGTTGTCCCATTTAGCACAAGTCCAAAGATAGAAGAAGGAAATAGTCTGAGATTTCTCTGAAGAGTCCTGTCCATTCTGTGAGTCCATTGTCTCTTAGAGTCCTTAGACATTCAGTGCATTTACTATATAGTAATGTCCTCATCTAGCATTACTAACATCTCATCTACTAACCACTCATTATCAGACCATGGCTATCATGACTTGGCAAAATGGCTAAGTCAATATTTATATTTCTTTTACTTTCTTTTATTTTCTGATTATTATTTTTCTTTTTATTTTATTTTATTTTATTTTTGATAGAGAAAAGTGACTCATAGGGAAGTGTAGGATAAAAGGGATAGGTTAGGGTTACTCTTCATGTATAAATAGTATACAGAATTCAATGGGAACTCTATCGAATTCTCTTTGTCAATTGCTGAACAAAGAGCAGTTGGCTTTATTTCAGCTTAGAGTTTAGCTTTTTTACACTAGAACTCGATTGAATTCACATCCAAGCACTATCTGCCTTGGACCTTGCTCAATCTCTTATCTCATTTAAATCAACCCTTAACAGCCACCTCCATACATAGCTAGGCCCTTGGCTTAAGAGGACTTTACTGTTAGTTAGGGATAGTGGATGGAAGTATAGTACCAAGCTTGGGTACTACTACTAAGACCTGACCTCATAATCAAGTGGTATTTAGTAGTTTACTTATATTGCTTCCTAGTATAAACCTCGTGCTATGCTCTATTGTGAGTAGTATATGTAGAGAATTGACAGTTACTCCTAAGAGATTGTCTAGAGTAAGGATCTCCTCCATGGAGTGATTGTATAACTATATTACTAGGGCAGTAGTAAGTAAGGCAGTAGGTGTCTAGTTGGGTAAAGATCTTGCACTCCAACAGACATGACTTTAGTAAGATCAATTATTAAATCTGTACTCCCTACAAAGACATAGTACTATGTCTTTGCAGTAATACAATTCATTGATGAGCAACTTGCTCAAAGAAAAATGCTCCCTCACCAAACTGAGGGAAGAACTTGAAAAAAGAAGAGGAAAGTTGTGTTTCAGTTGCAAAGGATTCAGATACCTGGTCTGAAATTGCAAGAAGCAGAAGGAGATAGAGAAAGGAATAACAATATCCCAAAATAAGTTTGAAGTGTTGAAGAGCAGAGTAATGCAATGTGGAGTAGAGGAGAAGATGATAAAAAAAGTAGCAGTAGTAGAGGTTAAGTATTATAAGTATATATCAGAATAACTAACTCCTGAGCTGGAATAAAGCCAATTGCTCCTTTATCAGCGATTGACAAGGAGAACTTGATAGAGTCCCCATTAGATTTGTTATACTATATATACAATTACTATTGTGGCTATGTACCTTGTCTCCCACAGCTCTCCTGTCTATCAGCTAATTTCCTTGTCACATGCTGTGACTGTGACTTATGACATGACCTTCTGTGACCTCAGTCACACCTTTGTGACTCTGTAACTGTCATGTGATATTTCCCATACTCCACCTTAGTAATAATCTAAAGGAAAAAAGAAAAGAAAAAGAAAAGAAATATAAATATTGACTTAGCTGTTTTTGCCAAGTCATGACACTACCCCCTTCTTAAGTTTCCTTGTTCCAAGGAATTTTCTTACAACTTGTAATCTAGGTCAACCATATTGCCTATTTCATCGTCATCTTCTTCTGTTCACTTCCTTAATCCTGAGTCTCTTTGCTCAATTTCTTCTTTTTCTTTAATCGTCTCCATTATTTTTCTTGATCGTTTATCCTTCTATCTTTTCCAATTTCTCTCCAACCTTCCCTAATATTCTTGGTCATACCATTTATCTAATCACCCAAACAATTTCTTTGCTATAAATCTTCCTGGCAACTCTCCCTTTCTAAATGTTCCTTCCTCATGCTCTTGTCTTGCTACATCTTCTATATCTCACCAATATTCTTTCTCGAATTCTTCAATTGCTTTTTTTGTGTTCTCCAAATTCTCCCTACCTTCCCAAGTATTGGACTCCGCTGTAAATCCTTTCCACCATACTAAGTACTTGTCCTTTCCCTTGATTCATTGCTTATTCAATATCCTTTCCACTTTCCATTCTTCTTCCCCTTCTATTATAACTGGAAGTGGCTGTTCCTTTCTCTGTTCTTCCACTTGTCCTACATACTATTGTATTCTACTAATATTAACTACTGGGTGTACTTTAACTGTGTTAGATAGTTCTAATTCCACTGCATTTGGAGATATGATTTTCTTGACTTTGTAGGGTCCTACGAATCTCTCTGTTAACTTTTCCGTCCTCCTTCCAACCATCTGACACTTCAAGTCCTTAGTGCTGAGCATCATTAAGTCCCCTACCTTATACTCTTTAACCTCTGCCCTTTTTCTATCTATATATCTTTTCATATCTTCTTGTACTTTCCCTAGCGCCGCTTTTGCTTCCCCCTGAATTTTCTTCATTTTTTCAATGAATTTTTCTGCTCCTTTATACTTTCTCTTCTTCCTTCCCTCAAATCCTATCCTAGGATTTTGTCCATAATTTGCTTTGAAAGATGATGTTTTTGTACTCGAGTACGCTTTGTTATTATATGCAAACTCTGCTGTTCCTAGCCATTCAGGTCATTGCTCCTGTCTATAGTCGATGAACATTCTGAGGTATGTCAGCGTCTAAAGTCCAATGACTGGAATTAAGCCAACTGTCTCTTTGTTCAGAGTTTGACAAAGAGAACTCAATGGAGTTCTCACTTAATTCTCTACTACTTATACATTTTACTACTGTGGCTATGCACTTGCTTTCCCATGGTCCTCATATTACTCTAGTCATGTGACACACTGTGACTGTGACTGTGTGTGTGACATGACATCCGTCACACCAATTGTGATATTGTGACAAAGTCACATGATACTTTCCCGTGCTCCATCTTGTAGTTGTAAGTCCAATAAGAAAAGAAAAGAAAAGAAAAGAAATATAGATAATGACTTAGCTGTTTTGCCAAGTCATGACAATGACTTCTGCAATTGTCCTTTATTAGTAGAGGGTTCAAGTTGGGCTGAAGGCCCAGATGAAAACCTTATTTAGTGGACAGCCAAGTAGCTGACAGCATCACTTGGCCAGCAAGTGGACAGCTGATTGTCCATCATG
>Ga0153968_1000225_pt1 | contig 11491 bp, 10 predicted proteins | sample TSGA052MetaG_FD_104729 | JGI IMG/M metagenome (GOLD analysis project Ga0153968, IMG submission 104729) | Attine ant fungus gardens microbial communities from Georgia, USA - TSGA052 MetaG | ecosystem: Host-associated > Fungi > Mycelium > Unclassified | place: USA: Georgia, George L Smith State... | reverse complement strand
GATTTCTAGAGCTTCAACATTGATAGTCTGTATCTGAGAAACCTGATGCTAGCTCATCAGTCTTGCCTCCCGAGGTATATGCTATTCTAGCATGTGGTAGCTTGGTCACTACTTAAGAGAAGTGCCCAATCTTGGGTCTAGATTATATCTAGGGCTTGTAGGAAGTCTCTAGAGTGAATTCCAATAATGAAATCCAGGGGTATAAATTGTATCCCATGCTACATTTCCGCAGAAAATTCTCTAGTGGCGTAATATCGCTACATGTCATTGGAGTCAGCTTCCAGTTATACAGTCAGCTAAAGAAGAGCCCACACGACAGCACGGGAGTTCTAGGTAGTTCTGCTGTATCGATGGCAAGCCAGACTACTAGATTAGGTAAGGACAGTAGTGTCATGATGTGAGATGAATGCATGTCTTGGAGATCCTATTACAGTAAGATCTAACTCGAGTAGATCCTTAAATACTTTATTATCATTTCTTTCGGTCTTTTGAATTGTACTCCATTATTTTCCCTATTCCCAAGCTCTCTTTTATATTTGATCATCTTCCCAGTGCCTACTTGTTAGCGCACAACTGTGAAATATCTAGGAGATCTTTCACATTCCCATTTGTTATCATAGTTGTACTGTGATCAATTCCCTTTGATCCCCATCAGCATGGCTAAGTCACAAGAAGTGCAGCAAGGAGGGTGGAGGAGAAGTTTAGTAGCAGAGTTAAGAAAGAGAGTAGAGAAGCATTGTGGCAAGGGGATGCCAGAAGAAGCATGCCTACTAAAGTTAGGATGGTGCACAAAAGAAGTGATAGTGACATACGTACAGTGTGAAAGGTGTGGAGAGAAGAGGTGTCATGTGAAAAAAAATAGGAGGTAGGGGGTGATCAAGGATAGGCAGAGATAGTGTGAATGTCAAAAGAAAGAGAAGAAGAAAGCAGCACATGACCAAGAGAGTTGGAAAGCACAGCCAAAGAGGGGGGTAGTCAAAGAGAGGTCAGGAGAACCTTCAAAATACTAAGAGAAGTGTGGATGAGTATTAGAGTAGAAAAGTTAGATATGCATAAAGGTATAACTGTAAAAGCACTCTTAGACAGTGGTGCCACTAGGATGTTCATGGACAAAAGGATAGTGGCTAGACATGGGTTCAAGCTGCAGAAATTAGAAAGACCAATAATGGTCAGAAATATGAATGGGACAAATAATAGTAGAGGGGCCATTACACACCAAGTAGAGTGCAATGTATATTACAAAGGCCATGTAGAAAGAATGAGGATGGATGTGTATGACTTAGGGAAAACAGAAGTAATTCTGGGAATGCCATGGTTGGTAGTACATAATCCTGAAATAAATTGGGAAACCAGAGAAGTCAAGATGACAAGATGCCTGCCCCTATGTGGCGGAAGGAGTCAAATGAAAGAAAAGGTCAAAAGGGTAGTAACCCTAGAGAAAGAGAAAATTGTCAAATGGGTAATAGATGACAAAGAAGATTGGGGAAAAGAGGAAGAGATTGAGGAAGACCACAGAAAAATCAAGGAAATGGTCCCAAAGAAGTTTTTAAAATGGAAGAAAGTATTTGGGAAGGTAGAGTTAGAAAGAATGCCAACCAGGAAAATTTGGGATCATGCTATAGATCTCAAAGAGACATTCAAACTGCAGAAAAAAAGAATTTATCTGTTATCTAAAATGGAAAGGGAAGAAGTCCAGAAATTCATGGAGGACCAGCTAAGAAAAGAGATATATCAGACTATCCAAATTCCCTCAAACATCGCCAGTTTTCTTTGTAGGCAAAAAGAACAGGAGTAAGCAGATAGTGATGGACTACTGCAACCTAAATGACCAGACAGTGAAAAACAACTACCCATTACCATTGATCACAGACTTAATCAACAACATGGGAAGTAAGAAAATATTCACTAAAATGGATCTGAGGTGGGAATTCAATAATGTGAGGATAAAGGAAGGAGATGAGTGGAAGAGAGCATTCATGACACATGTGGGCTCCTTTGAGCTAACAGTGATGTTCTTTGGGATAACAAACTCGCCAGCTACATTCCAGGTAATAATGAATAAAATTCTAAAGGATTTGATTAATGAAGAAAAAGTCATAGCATTTGTGGATAATATACTAGTGGGAATAGAAACAGAGGAGAGACATGATGAGATTGTGAAGGAAATATTGAAGAGGTTGGAAGAAAATGACTTGTATATCAAGCCAGAAAAGTGTGTGTGGAAAGTATGGAAAATAGAGTTCTTAGGTGTTGTTATAGGACCAAACAGGATAGAAATGGAGAAGGAAAAGGTGGATGGAGTATTGAGTTGGCCAGAGCCAAAGAATATAAAAGATATTAGGAAATTTTTAGGTCTTGCAAATTACTACAAGAGGTTTATCAAAGATTTCGCTTGAGTAGCTAGGCCAATGAATATGCTCACCAGAAAAGATGTGAAGTGAGTATGGGAAGAAAGCCAACAGAAGGCATTTGACAAGTTAAAAGGAGTCTTTACAACAAAACCAGTATTAGTAGCACTAGACTTAGACAAAGAGTTTAGGATAGAAGCAAATGCTTCAAATTACACAACTGGAGGAGTAATATCAATGAAGTGCTCAGACAACTTAGGGAGACCAGTCACTTTCATTTCAAAGTCTTTAAGTAATATAGAGAGAAACTACAAAATACACAACAAAGAAATATTAGCAGTAATCAGATGCTTGGAGATGTAGAGACACTTCTTAGAGAGAACAATAGTTAAATTCGAGATCTGGACAGATCATAAAAACCTCAAATACTTTATAAAGGCACAAAAGTTAAATCGAAGACAAGCAAGATGGGCTTTATACTTATCTAGGTTTAATTTTATGCCAAAACATGTTCTAGAAAGTAAGATGGGGAAAGCAGATAGTCTGAGCAGGAGGCCAGACTAGGAGATTGGAGTAGAAAAGGACAATGAGGATGAAACATTGGTAAAACCAGAGTGGTTAAAAGTAAGAAAAGCTGAGATAGTGGAAATAATAGTAGATGGAGTAGACCTACTAGAGGAAGTAAAGAAGTCAAAGGTGAAAGATGATGAAGTAGTAAAAGTAGTAGAAGAAATGAAGCAAGCAGGGGTAAAAATGTTAAGAGACGAGGAATAGAGAGAAGTTGATGGTGTCATGTACAAAGAGGGGAAGGTTTATGTACCAAAAGATGATAAGCTTAGGGCAGAAATAATTAGGCTACATCATGATACACTGGTAGGAGGTCATGGAGGACAGTTAAAGATAGTAGAACTGGTCACTAGGAACTTTTGGTGGCCAGGGGTTACAAAGGAGGTAAAGCAATATGTGGAAGGATGCGATGCTTGTCAGTGAAACAAAAACCACATAGAACAACCAGCAGGAAAATTAATGCCAAATTCTATTCCAGAAAAACCTTAGGTACATATATCAGTAGACTTTATCACCTAGTTGCCCTTAGCACAGGGATACAATAGTATTCTAGTAGTAGTGGACTGACTAACCAAAATGGTTTACTTTATACCTACTATGAAGAAAACATCAGCAGAAGGATTAGCACAGTTGTTTAGAGATAATGTGTGGAAGTTATAGGCTACCTGAAAGTATCATCTCAGATAGGAGACCCCAATTTGCAGCAGGACTAATACAAGAGTTGAACAAGATGCTAGGAATAAAGAGTAAATTGTCAACAGCGTTGTTATGCTACAAGTGAATTTTCTGTAGAAGATAACATTTGATACACTTTATACTAATGAATTCTTGATTAGAGTTTGCTCTAGATATCCTCAGAACATAATACCATATAATAAAGATATTGAGCAAGTGATAACCAAACTAGAGCTTATGTTGAGACCTTGGGAGGCAAGCAGGATGAGCTGGCATCAGGTTTAGAAAGAAAGTCATTGAAAGACTATACTCTAGATCTATTATGGGATGGAACCAACTTAAGGATATGGCAGACTTGTACTCTAGAACCAGTAGTATTCAGACGATGGACTTAGATAAATAGACTCTGATTGCAATTAAGCATTGATGGTATCAGATCAATTATATTTAGATAAATGAACTCTAGGACATGACTTGGAGATACTAGACATTGAGAGGGGCTTACTAATTACTTAACAGATAACCAAGGAGGGTCCCATTACAAAGTAGGATCAAGGGAATGATAGAAGGAGAAGGGAGAATATTCTAGAGGGAAGTGATAATGAAGACATATCATCTTTGATAGGAAGGACTTGATAAAGGGGGGACATGTCACTAGAGGGATGTGTCATCAGTGGGATTTTGGATGGACTTCATATGAGAAGAAGTTAAGAAAACATCAAAAGTAGTAATAGTTTCCTTTTCATATTTTATTCCTTGAGTTTCAGGGCTTTGTAATACTTTTAATATAGTATCCAGTATGCAGTTGGATAGGGGAAGAACCTCTTGACTCCTACCTCCATCTACACTGCCTCTGGAATCATGAATGTGAATCTATTGAGAGTAAGAAGACTGGGATTAGTGGGATGTCTTGAGAAAAACACAGAATATACCCAGAACTCAATCTAGAGAGAAGATATAGATACAACTCAGGCAGGCTTCAGAGAGAACAGCAGGCTGGGAAAGCTTGGCTAGGTGCACACTTGGATTACATCACACCTATAAGGTTCGGTGTTAGGGGTGCAGACAAGGGGACAACTGAGTATAAAGGGTCCATGAGTAATCAACTAACTATATCTTCCAAAGGAGCTTTTGTTACGGTGTGTAAGGTTGACACCTTAGGGAGGCTATGCGATAACAATCTAGAAAGATCTTATGTTTATTTTACAACCACAAATCTATATTTTACTAGAGCTGCATATAATCCTACTTTCTAATTATTCATAAACCTTCATCTTTGATTGTCTCCCCTCAGACCTTTAGCATGCAATTAGGAGCTGGCATATCATTATTTTGTTTGTCCCAGTGTGCAATTCCCTTTTGTACCCTTTCACTGTCATGTGGGCTCTTCTTCAGCTGACCATACAACTAAAAGCTGACTTCAATGACATGTAGCGAGTGGTTAACTCCTAGTGTAAGCAAATGCCCAAGTCTGTTGGGGCTCAAATTCCCATCAAGGAAGAGGTTTGGTAGTTTTTTAGAAAGTAAAGAAGAGCACTCAGAAAAATAGAGACTTAGTCACTCCAAATAGCCGTTAAGCTCTAGAGTAACAGAAAGAGATGATAATGGGGGTCTAATGCTTAAGTTCTCTTCTGTGCCCTAGAGTATTTTATTAAGATTACATAGCAAAGAGACAACAAATAAAGTGAGACAAAGAAAACCTCTGAATTCCCAAACATAGCAAGGCCAAAATGATGAGACAGCATCCTTCCTGAACACTAGGTAACTACTCCCCAATCCTCTAACCCTACTCTAGGAATCCTCCTTTGCATAATAGGCAGTTCTTGAGCCTCTTGCTAGGCTGTAGAAGGAAACAGCAATCTCAAGTTGTCTTGCTCTCAAGTGCATTGTCTTTGTCAATCCTTCTTTTTACCTCTTTCTCTAACTTTCCTATTCCTCTCTCTATCTCCTCTATGTCTTCTTATTTCTTCAAAACTCATTTTCCTTCTCTTGCCATTGCGATATGACTCTACATTGACTCAACCCTCTTGATCTTGGTATAATTAGCCATCAGTGATGATGGCTTGGATCTGATTGTAACTCTTCTAAAAATAGCCTAGCTGGCCACTGAGGTATGATGTCGCTCTGGTAGTGCTAGGCCACCTAAGTTCACTTTTGTCCTTGAGAGCACTTCTAGAAGGGAAATCCATTGTAAATCCAATATGAAGTACCTGGGCAAATGTCTATGAAGTATATATAGTGGTAGTCATAGCCACTACTCTACTACTCAAGTGAGATGCTTGAGTTCACAACTAGGTGTCTCAGGAATATCTCTAGGGGGCTGAACTCTTCTCTCAAGCTAGTTATCACAGTGAAAAATATCACTTATTTTGCCTAAACTATTATCTGGTATGGCATTGGGCAGGAGTGAAGTATAGAGGTAGAGTAGGAGCACATGGCTATGGCCAGTATCATGGAAGATAGGGAGGTGACATCTGTTATGTCCACATAGCAATGTTATGAAGGAGAGAAGTGAAAGAGGCTAAAAAAAGAAAGAGTTTCCTTTTTTATTTATTTTTAATTGAGTCTCATCAGTTTGTATTTTTAATATAACACTTAGAGAGCATGAGAGGAAGACAAGGGAATCTTGACACCTGCTGCTATTTCAAGGGCTTGAGAGTTGTTTTATGGCACTTTCTGAGTTCTAAGTAAAGTGGTTAGGTTGTTATTGAGACTGGAACTCTATATCCTACTTAGTCAAGAGACAAGATACAGTGGTCACTCAAACAATCTTCTATGGAGTAGCAGGCCTGAAAAGCCTAGCTAATCATTGACTCAGATCATATAATACCCATAAGGTTTATCTCTTCCACCATACCAAATATCTGTCCTTTTCTCTAAACTTTCTCTTGTTTAATTTTTTCTCTACTTTGTAATCTTTTTCTCCCTCAATTACCACTAGTGCTGGCTACTCCTTTTTCTGGTCCTCTACTTGATCTCTGTATCTTCATACTCTACTAACATTTACTGTGGTGTAAGACTCTAGCCACAATGACTTAAGTCTACTCCAAGTCAGAGTTGACAAGAAGAACTGAATAGAGTTCCTATTTGATTTTCAACACTATATATACAACTACTATCATGGCTATGCACTTCACCTCCCACAGTCCTCATGTTGCCCATCATGTGATTACCCTGTCACATGTTTGTGACCATGACCATGATGTGACCATGATGTGACTTTGTGATGTGACTCCTTTCCCATACTTCACCTTTATAGTAGTGATTCAAGTAAATAAAAGAAAAGAAAATAGAAAAAGAAAATAGAAAATGACTTAGCCATTTTGCCAAGTCATGACACTACCCCCCTCTTAAGTTTCCTTGTCCTGAGGATTTTTGCTACAATTCATAATATGGGTCAACCATGTTGCCCATTTTATCGTCTTCTTCTATCCACTCCCTTACTCCTGATTTTTCTTGCTCTATTTCTTCTTCTTCTTCCTTGATTGTTTCTAGAGTTATCTTTCCCTTCCCTAGTTGACTCTTTTTCTATTGGCTTCCTTTCTATCTCCTCCAATTTCTTTCTAATCTTCCCCAATATTCCTGGTCATATCTCTTATCTATTCATCTGAATAATCTCTTTGCTGTGAACCTTCCTAGCAATTCTCCTCTTTTAAATGTTTCTTCTTCTTTTTCCTGTTTCCTTATATTCTCTATATCTCATCTGTATTCTTTCTCGAATTCTTCAATTGCCTCGGCATTTCCTAAATTCTCTCTTCCTTCCCAAGTGTCTAACTCTGCTGAAAGAGTGCAAAAGGGAATTGCACACTGGGACAAATAAAAAAATGATATGCCAGCTTCCAATTGCATGCTAAAGGTCCAAGGGGAGATTATCAAAGTTGAAGATTTATAAATAATTAGAGAAATAAGAATTATATGTAGCTCCAGTAAAATATAAGTTGGTAGTTATAAAAAGAATCATAAGATCTCTCTAGATTGTCATCACATAGCCTCCCTAAGGTGTCAACCTTTACACATTATAACAAAAGCTTCTCTGGAAAATACAGTTAGTTGATCACTCATAGACCCTCCACACTCAGTTGTCCTCTTGTCTGCACCCCTAACACTGAATCTTATGGGTGTGATGCAATTCAAGTGTGTACCTAGCCAAGCCTTCCCAACCTGCTGTCCCCTCTGAAGTCTGCCCAAGTTGCATCTGCATCTTCTCTCTAGATCGAGTTCTGGGTATATTCTGTGTTCTTCTCAAGATACCCCACTAATCCCAGTCTTCTTACTCTCAATAGATCCACATTCACGATTCCAGAGGCAGTGTAGATGAGAGTAGGAGTCAAGAGGTTCTCCTCTGATCCAACTGTACTCTGAATACTATATTAAAATATTACAAAGCCCTGAAACTCAAGAAATAAAATATAAAAAGGGAAATTATTACTACTTTTAGGATTCCATTGCCTCCTTTCTGCTCTAAGTCCTCCCAAATTCCCACTAATGATGTGGTCCTCTCCTTTCTTTGTGATGACGCATTCTCTCACTAAGTCCTTCCTATTAAAGATGACACGTCTTCATCACTGCTCCCTTCTAAAATATTCTTTTGTCTTTTCCTATTATGCTCTTGATGCTGCTCTGTAATTTGGACTTCATTGATTACCTGTTAAGCTGTTAGCAAGTCTCAATAAATGTCTAGTATCTCCAAGTTGTGTCTTAGAGGTCATTTATCTAAATATAATTGATCTGATGCCATCAATGCTTATTCACAAGCACAAAGTCTATTAGGCTAAGTTCTTCATCTGAATAGTACTGGTTCTAGAGTACAAGTTTACCAGCTTTCTAAGGTAGTCTATCTAAAAGTAGATCTAAAGTGTAGTTCCTTAGTAACTCTCTTAGTAACCTGATACCAGTTCATCTTAATTACTTCTTGAGGTCTCAATATGAGCTTTAGGTCAATTATCACCTGCTCAATGTACTCATCATATAATGTTACATTCTGAGGATATAGAAAGGGTTCTAGAGTGAATTCCCATTAAGAATCCGTTATTATAAAGCTTATCAAATATTATCTTCTACAGAAAATTTGCTTGCAGCGTAACACCGCCGTAAATCCTTTCCACTGTACCAGATACTTGTCTTTTCCTCTGATCTTTTGCTTATTCAGTATTCTTTTTACTTTCTATTCTTTTTCTGCCCTTCTACTTGCCCTATATAACATTGTATTCTACTAACATTTACTACTGGGTGAATTTTTGCTATACTAGGTAGTTCTAATTTCACTGTGTTTGACAACACTATTTTTTGTACTTTGTAAGGGCCTACAAATCTTTCTGTCAACTTCTCTGTCCTCCTTCCAACCATCTGATATTTCAGATCCTTAGTACTAAGCATTACCAAGTCTCCTACTTTATATTCATCAACTTCTGATCTCCTCCTATCAGCATATTTCTTCATGTCTTTTTGCACCTTTTCCAGTTCTGCCTTTGCCTTCTCTTGTATTTCTTTTATTTTCTCTACAAACTTTTCTACTCTTGCATATTTTCCCTTCTTTCTTCCCTTGAATCCTATCCTTGGATCCTGTCCATAATTTTCCTTGAAAGGCAATGTCCAAGTACTTGAGTGCACTTTATTGTTATATACAAACTCTATTGTTCCCAACCATTCTGGCCATTGTTCCTGTCTATGATTAATAAACATTCTCAAGTATTGTTCTAACTCTTGATTCACCCTTGCTATTTGTCTATCTGTTTGAGAGTAGAATGCCATCAACAATTTACTTTTGATCCCCAACATTTTGTTCAACTCCTGCATAATTCCTGCTGCAAACTGGGGTCCCCGATCTGAAATGATACTTTCAGGTAACCCATACAATGTCAAGTATGGAATTCGGAGGAACGGAAGTGGAAGATAATAGATAGAAACTACACTCCATTCCGGAGTAATGTGCAACATCAGAGGGAAATGTACTTAGCGATAAGAAAAAGAAGACTCCGGCGGCAAGACAAGGATGTCGGGGCAGAGAGTGACTTATTGAACGACCTTGGCTTCAACTTATATGTTGCGCCCCGGTCTCTGGTCGTGAGGTTGGTTGTGTATTTCAGAGTGGAAAAAGTCGCCAGACAGAGGTCCCAGAGAGTCGAGTGAAGGAGTCCGAGTGGACAAGATGGGCTTAGGACCAGATGACGTTAATTTACAGACTAAGGAATTACACTGTAACTACTCAGTACTTATAGGAAGTCCGGAATAGGAGGAGAGTAGTCTACTACGCTATCCTACTATTATTAATATTAGAAGAATAATTAGGAGAAATAAATTATATAATTATTATATTTCCAGAATATGACATGCAACTTCCACACATTATCTCTAAATAACCATGCTAACCCTTTTGCTGATGTTCTTTTCATAGTAGGAATAAAGTGTACTATTTTTGTTAATCTATCAACTACTACTAAGATCAAATCATATCCCTGAGCCAAAGGCAACTTGGTAATAAAATCTGCCGATATATGTGTCTAAGGCTTTTCCAGAATTGAATTTGGCATTAGTTTTCCTACTAGTTGCTTTGTGCAATTTTTGTTTCTCTGGCAGGCATCATATTTTTCCACATATTTTTTCACCTTCTTTGTAATTCCTGGCCACCAGAAGTTTCTGGTTACCAACTCTATTGTCTTCTACTGTTCTCCATGACCTCCTACTGGTATATTATGATGCAGCCTAGTGATTTCCATTCTAAGCTGATCATCCTTAGATATATAAACCTTCCTTTCCTTATATATTATGCTATCAACTTCTCTCCATTCTTCATCTCTTAACATTTTGACTCCAGCTCATTTCATCTTTTCTACTACCCTGACAACTTCATCATCTTTTACTTTTGATTGCTTTACTTTCTCCAATAGGTCTACTCCTTCAACTATGATTTCTATACTTTCTGCCCTCCTTACTTCCAGCCATTCTAGTTTCACCAACATCTCATTCTCATTATCTCTCTCTACTCCCACCTCCCAATCTAGCCTTCTACTCAGACTATCTGCCTTTTCCATTTTACTCCCCAGAACATGTTTCAATGTAAAATCAAATCTAGATAGGTATAGTGCCCATCTCACTTGTCTTTGATTTAATTTCTATGCTTTCATAAAGTATTCGAGATTTTTATGATCTGTCCAGATCTCAAATTTAACTACTGTTCCTTCTAGGAAGTGCCTCCACACCTCTAAGCATCTGACTACTGCTAACATTTCCTTATCGTGTATTTCATAGTTTCTCTCTATATCACTCAATGATTTGGAAATAAAAACTACTGGTCTCCACAACTCATTGGAACACTTCATTGAGAGTACTTCTCCTGTTGCATAATTTGAGGTGTCTGCCTCTACCCTAAACTCTTTGTCTAAGTCTGGGGATGCTAATACAGGTCTTGTTGTGAAAATCCTTTTGAGCTTGTCAAATGCCTATTGCTGCTCTTACCCCCACTGCCACTTCATATCTTTTTCTGTTAATACATTCATTGGCCTGACTACTCGTGCAAAGTTCTTAATGAACCTCCTGTAATAATTTGCGAGGCCCAAAAATTTCCTAACATCTTTTATATTCTTTGGCTTTGGCCAACTTAACACTCTCTCTACCTTTTCTTTCTCCATTTCTATTCCATCGGATCCTATGATGACTTCAAGGAATCTTATCTTCCTTACTTTCCACATGCTGTTATGCCGCTAGAGAATTTTCTGCGGAAATGTAGCATAGGATACAATTTATACCCCTGGATTTCATTATTGGAATTCACTCTAGAAACTTCCTACAAGCCCCAGACATAATCTAGACCCAAGATTGGGTACTTCTCTTAAGTAGTGACCAAGCTACCACATGCTAAGAATAGCATATACCTCGGGAGGCAAGACTGATGAGCTAGCATC
>Ga0153968_1000221_pt1 | contig 11611 bp, 14 predicted proteins | sample TSGA052MetaG_FD_104729 | JGI IMG/M metagenome (GOLD analysis project Ga0153968, IMG submission 104729) | Attine ant fungus gardens microbial communities from Georgia, USA - TSGA052 MetaG | ecosystem: Host-associated > Fungi > Mycelium > Unclassified | place: USA: Georgia, George L Smith State... | reverse complement strand
GTGATAACCTAACCATATGGAGGCTGTCCTTTGTTCTAAGAAAAGGACAGATGACTATCTATGGGTAATTAATGAAGTCTATGTACAAACATTGAGGCCTTCATATCTCCACTAATATTAATTATCTTGAGGTCATTCTAAGCTCATTCTGAGCAGTATGAAAAGGGCTTTTGCTGAGCCAAGAACCAAAGCTTAGATCCTGGTGGTTTCCGAGATATTGGTGATTTAATAAACGGTACCATGGTGGTTACTAGTTGATCTACCTAATATCTCGACCATTATTGATTGCTTCAAGACGTGACTGGTATCAATAGAAAGGCTTTCCTAAGGGCTTTAAGCTGGTCTTAAGACCGTGGGAATCATCGAAGAATTGGTGGAGATATGACCAAATGAAGTTTGTAATACCCCCATTATTAGTATGCAGGTGTTTAACAAAGTGGGAAGTAGTATTCAACCATAGCCAGAAAACAGCTTTAATTGCTTCTGCAGCATCTGATTTTTTGTGCAAGAAAGCAACTCTGCAATAGAAGGAATAGTTATCAAGGAATGTAATCATCCACTTATACTTAGAGTATGACAAAGTGAGGAGCTCAAGGAGATCTGAATGGATCAATCTCAGAGTCTTACTAGAATGTTTAGGGTTCTCAGGGAAACTGCACTGGTGCAGCTTTCCCAAAGCATAACTATGGCATACATACTTCTTGTTAGGGAAGCAGATCTTCTCAGTACCTTTAACATTGTCTGAAATATGTCTCATGGCTTTATCAGAGATGTGTCCAAGTTGACAATGAATTGTCTCATAATCTGGGTGCCTTGTAACCAGGCTCACAGGGTTAGGAACATTGTTCTGAATGATATATGTTCTCACAACCTAGATGCTCCCCCAAAGGTTAGGTAGGGCAGAGAGGACAGTATCACCAAATAAGTCATGAAAGGTTGAATCATCCATTGTGTCTTCTATACTCAATCCAGACTGAAGCAATTGTCTAGTGGAGAGGAGGTGCATGGTCATACTAGAAACACAGTATACTAGCTATAGTTTAGAGATAGCAGTTCTAGTTGTCCTGTCTTTAGGGTCAATGATTTTATGTTCTATAAGGACAGTTCCCACAGCAACCATAAAAAGAGGTGCTTTAGAATTGGCTGTCTCAACATGACCATAATTTCCTTGAGTCATAGAAACAAAGTCAGACTCAAAAGGAGTGAAATGGGCAGAGGCACTAGAGTCCAAGAACTATTCATCATTATAAGAGCAGCCATATAGCACTTCTTTACCCTTGCATGTAGTATATAGTGCTCTATCACATCTTTGTAAATTCTCAGCTATAGGCAATGCAGGCAACACAAATTTATTGCCACATTGAGCCATACAGACTACACTACTCGATGCTACAAAGTTCCTAGTTGCAGCTATTACATTGGCATGGGTTGCAAGGGACTGAGGCAAGATAGTTAGAGAATGGGAGAAGACAGTGGAAGAATGCACATACAGGTCACATCCAGAAATTTGATTATTTAAGCTCCAATTCTTAGGACTTCCTAAGAATACTATATCATCAGCATTAGCTGACTCCCCTAAAATAGATGTGTTTGACACTGAAGGTAGATCAACATCCATTTTGGATGGACTATTTTGAACCTAAGGGAGAGAAGCCTTTGAGGAAGGCTTAGTGATTTTGGAGGTAGATATCTCAACAGGAGTAAGATCAGGGAATTTCTTAGCCAAGTACTCATCATATAGTTTTAGTGCTCTATCTTGTGCACGTGCCAATGGACCATGGATTGGACCAATTTGAGAAGAGCATTGCTCAGAGAGCCAATCAGTGAGATTGGGTGCTCTAGCTTTTGATTAAGGCTTAGGAGGAAGAGGATGAGTAGGAGGGATGATAGTAGCTATACTTGCAAAAGCAATGGCACTAGAGGCTTGGTACTCATTATCATTAACAGATTTGGAAAAGCTATCTACTTGGTATGCTTTACCACTATACTTTTCTCAACCATACTTTTTCTTTTGCTACTGGGAGGAATCCCCTTGTGACTGCTGCTGCTGCTACCCCTAAGGGCACTGCTGCTGCTTATCCTGGGAATTCTTCTTCCAAGAGGGAGGATGATTACCTCTAGGAACACCTAAGTAATGAGCAGTATGAGCACTGGTTGATCTTCGGGAGAACTCAGACTGAATAGCTAAGCTTACAAAATCCTAAGTTAACTGGGTGAGCAAGGTCTGGAAAATGAGGATAGAGGTGGCCAAGTTATTCCAAGATTGAGGGATAGCAAATAAAAGTGTCATTGCATAAATGAGGAAGAGGACATTACATTTGTTTCTCTCTAGCCTAGTATAGAGAGTATCAAGTTCTGCAATCTGGGGAGTAGGGTCACTATTTCCAGAAATCTGGAAATGTCTAGCATGCTGATAGTCTACAAAAACAGAAGCAGGCCCAGGAGAGCTATACTTATTGTGCAAATAGTTCTAGAGAGACTCTGCATTCTTTTTTCCATGCATAAGGATATTATAAGCTAGGAATGAGTTCATTATCCCAAGAGCCTTAGAGTCAAGACTGTTGCATCTAGCATGCTCATCTTGATTTGTAGTGGAAGGGATAGTGGAAGAAGTGAGCATATCCTTGGCATTATAAGGAGAACCAGGCATAGTGATCATAGCAAGACAGGACTATACACTGATTACCCAGAATGGGTAAACAGAAGGGCCAAAGAGATGAGGATAGTAGAGATTAAACTTGTCATAGCTATTATCAAGAAATCAGCTTAGTACAGGGAGCAGATACAGCAATGAATATGCAGTGCTTCATCCTAAACAGCTATGGGCCATAGCATTTGTGTCACAAACTTCATTTGGTCATATCTCCACCAAATCTTCAATGATTCCCACGGTCTTAAAACCAGCTTAAAGCCCTTAAGAAGACCTTTCAATCGATGCCAGTCACATCTCGAGGCAATCAATAATGGTCGAGATATTAAGCAGATCAACTGGTAACTACCATGTTACCATTTATTAAATCACTAATATCTCGGAAACCGCTGTGATCAATGCTTTGGTTCTAGGCTCAGCAGAAGCCTTCTTCATAACGCTCAGAATGAGCCTAGAATGACCTCAAGGCAATTAATATTAGTGGAGATATGAAGGCCTCAATGTTTGCATATGGACTTCATTAATTACCCATAGATAGTCATCTGTCCTTTGCTTAGAACAAAGGACAGCCTCCATATGGTTAGGTTATCACTATTTCTAGCACAAAGGCACTACCATATGTAGAACAATAGGTAGTAGCATGTGATGATCTGTCCTAGTGCATAGACTATTACAATTCTGTATATAAGGACTCCCTGTCTGAGGATTAGACCTCAGACTTAACAACATCTTTTGTTGCTTGTCTAACTCTGCTTATAAGCTCTTGAATCTATATTCAGTTCATCACAAAACAAGTAAGTGACCTTTTGTGATAATCTGCAAAGGAGCAGAGAATCCTGTGGGCATGAGAGGATTCAACAGGGAGATCATCTCAATTTCCCCTACAGGTCAGCAAGCCAGTCAAGTCCTTTTCATCAACTGAGGCAGCTTGAGAGTGCCAAAGGAGGTCAGGGCAAACTAGGGCCCATAACCTGTTAGAAGAATGGAGAGTAGCAATTACAGTGGGAACAAATGATGGCCTACTCACTGAGTTATCCAACAGATAATAATAGATAGCCTGATGGGAAAGGGAGATCTCAAGAGAAGCAGAGCAGTTTGCAATATAGCAGTTGAGACAAAGAAGCACTGTGCTTAGGTAAGCGTGACTTGTATATTAAACAATAGTAATACACAATATAATAATTAATTTAACACAAAGAACCTAGCTGGATTAGGAATTAACATTGATGGAACTGTAGCTGAAGCCTAGACTTCATACATAAATACTTATAAGAAAGCATCCAACATAACATGACTAAATACAGAACAAAATTTATGGAATGCAATGTACTCTGATTGAACTGACTTCAATGATTTCATTATTGACATGTGTAGCAAGTGGTCAGATGTCATGACTTGGCAAAATGGCTAAGTTATTATTTATATTTCTTTTCTTTTCTTTTTCTTTTTCTTTTATCTTGGACTTACTACACAGAAGGGACTGCAGGAAAGTGTCACAATGTCACATCACATGATGTCATATGATAGGTATGGGAAGATAGTGCACAGACCATGTAGTAGTTGTATAAGTAGTATAAAAAATCTAATAGGAACTCTATCGAGTTCTCTTTGTCAATCACTGAACAAAGAGCAGTTGGCTTAATTCCAGCTTGGAGTTTAGCTTTCTTACACTAGAACTCAATTCATATCTGAGCACTGTCTGCCTTGGACCTTGCTCAAACTCTTATCTCATCTAAAATTCAATCCTCAGCTACTGATTATCACAATCAGTAGCCACCTCCATACATAGCTGGGCCCTTGGCTTAAGGGGACTTTGCAGTCAGTTAGGGACTGCAGGTGGAAGTATAGCACCAAGCCTGGGTGTTATTACTGAAACCTGACCTCATAATTGGGTGGTATCTAGTAGAATACTTGTTCTTTTTGGTATAAACCTTGTGCTATGGTCTATTGTGACTAGGTACATGCAGAGGAGTGACAGTCATCTCTTAAGGAGCTGTCTAGATTAGAGATCCCATCTATTGGGTAATAGTCTAACCATAGTATTAAGGCAGTAGTCAGTAAGGAAGTAGGTGTTTGGTTAGGTAAAGATCTTGTGCCCCAACAGACATAATATTAGTAAGATCAATTATTAAATCCATACCCCTTGCAGAGACATAACACTATGTCTTTGCAACAATACATGTAAGAAAGCTAAAATCCAAGCTGGAATAAAGCTAACTGCTCTTTGTTTAGCGATTGACAAAGAGAACTCGATAGAGTTCCTATTAGATTTTCTATACTACTTATACAACTACTACATGGTCTGTGCACTATCTTCCCACACCTATCATATGACATCATGTGATGTGACATTGTGACACTTTCCTGCAGTCCCTTCTGTGTACTAAGTCCAAGATAAAAGAAAAAGAAAAAGAAAAGAAAAGAAATATAAATAATAACTCAGCTGTTTTGCCAAGTCATGATACCATCCCCCTCTTAAGTTTCCTCATCCCAAGGAATTTCCTACAACTTTTAGTATGGGTCTATCATGTTGCCCATCTCATCATCATCTTTCTCTGTCCATTCTCTAACTCCTGAACTTTCTTTTCTGATTTCTTCTTCTTCTGCAATTGTTTCTATTTCCCCTGATTGCTTTCCTTTCCACTGTCTCCAATTCCTTTTCAGCCTTCCCCAATATTCTTGATTGTACCTTTTATCTGACCATCCAAACAGTTTTCTTGCTGTAAATCTCTCTGGCAATTCTCCCCTTCTAAATGTTCTTTCCTCACATTCTTGTCTTGCTACATCTTTTATATCTTGCTGATATCCCTTCTTGAATTCTTCAATCACTTCTTTCATGTTTTCCAAATTCTCTCTTCCTTCCCAAGTATCTGACTCTACTGTGAATCCCTTCCAGCATACCAAGTATTTGTCCTTTCCTCTCACTCATTGCCTGTTCAAGATTCTCTTTACCTCCCATTCTTCTTCCCCCTCAATTATTACTGGAGCTGGTTACTCCTTTTTCTGCCCCTCTACTTGCCCTACATATCTACATATTCTACTAACGTTGACTACTGGATATATTTTGATTGTGCTAGGTAGTTCTAATTCAACTGCATTCAATGATATGATCTTCTTAATCTTATAAGGGCCTACAAATCTCTCCATCAACTTCTCTGTCCTCCTCCCGACCATCTGGTACTTCAGATCCTTAGTACTCAACATCACTAAGTCCCCTACTTTATAGTTGTCTGCTTCTCCTCTCTTCCTGTCTGCATATTTCTTTATTTCTTCCTGCACTCTCCCTAGTACTGCTTTTGCCTCCTCCTGTATTTCCTTCATTTTCTCAATGAATTTTTCTGCTCCCTCATACTTTTCCTTCTTTCTTCCCTCAAACCCCATCCTGAGATCTTGCCTATAGTTTGCCTTAAAGAGTGATGTCTGAGTACTTGAGTACGTTTTATTGTTGTATGAAAACTCTGCTATTCCCAACCATTCTGGCCACTGCTCTTGCCTATGATCAATGAACATTCTTAAGTACTGTTCCAACTCCTGATTGACCCTCTTTGTTTGTCCATCTGTCTGAGGATAGAACACCATTGACAATTTACTCTTGATCCCCAGCATCCCATTCAACTCTCTCATTAGTCCTGCTGCAAATTGGGGCCCCCTATCTGAGATGATACTTTCAGGTAGCCTATACAACTTCTACACATTATCTCTAAACAACTGTGCTAATCCTTCTGCTGATGTTTTCTCTGTAGTAGGTATGAAATATACTATTTTAGTTAACCTATCAGCTATTACTAAGATTGAGTTGTATCTCTGAGCTAAAGATAGCTTTGTGATAAAGTCTGCTAATATGTGTGTCCAGGGTTTTTCTGGAATAGAATTGGGTATTAGTTTGCCTGCTAGTGGTTTTGTGTGATTTTTATTTTGCTAACAAGCATCACACCCCTCCACATATCTCTTCACCTCTTTGGTCACTTCTGGCCACCAAAAGTTCTGGGTAACCAATTTTACTGTCTTTCACTATCTCCTATGACCTCCTACTGGCGTATCGTGATGTAGCCTGATTATTTCTATTCTAAGCTTATCATCTTTTGGTACATAGACCTTCCCTTCTTTGTACATAATACTATCAACCTCTCTCTACTCTTCATCCCTTAATATTTTCACCCCTGCTCTTTTCATCTCTTCTACTGCCTTTACCACCTCATTATCTTTCACTTTCAACTTCCTCACTTCTTCTAGTAGATCTACCCCATCTACTATTATTTCGACTGCCTCTGTTCTTCTTACTTCTAGCCACTCTGGTTTTACCATCGTCTCATTCTCATTGTCCTTTTCCACTCCAACCTCCCAGTCTGGTCTCCTACTGAGACTGTCTGCTTTTCCTATCTTGCTTCCTAGAACATGTTTTAATGTAAAGTTAAACCTGGATAGGTACAAAGCCCATTGTGCTTGTCTTTGATTCAATTTCTGTGCTTTTATGAAGTATTCGAGGTTCTTGTGATCTGTCCATATCTCGAATTTAACCATTGCTCCTTCCAGGAAGTGTCTCCACACTTCTAAGCATCTAACAACTGCTAACATCTCTTTGTCGTGTATCTCATAGTTTCTTTCTGTATTACTTAGAGATTTAGAAATGAAAGCAACTGGTCTCCATTTTTCATCTGAGTACTTCATCAAGAGTACTCCTCCAGTAGTGTAATTTGAAGCATTGGCTTTTACCCTAAATTCCTTGTCTAAATTTGGGGTCGCTAATACTGGTCTACTAGTAAAGATCCTTTTCAGCTCATTGAATGCTTTTTGTTGTGTTTCCTCCCATTGCTACTTCTTATCTTTTTGTGTAAGCACATTCATTGGCCTAGCTATTCAAGCAAAATCTTTAATGAACCTCCTGTAATAGTTTGCAAGGCCCAAGAATTTTCTGATGTCTTTCACATTTTTTGGCTGTGGCCAACTAAGTACTCCATCCACTTTCTCTGCCTCCATTTCTATTCCATTAGGTCCTATGACAACCCCTAGGAATCCTATTTTTCTTGCCTTCCACATACATTTTTTTGGCTTGATGTACAAGTTGTTCTCCTCCAACCTTCTCAGTATTTCCTCCACGATTTCATCATGTTCTTCTTCCATTTCTATTTCTACCAACACATTGTCTACAAGCACTGCTACTTTTCCCTTGTTAATTAAATCCCTTAAGATTTTATTCATCATTGCCTGGAACATAGCAGGTGAATTTGTCATCCCAAAGAATATTACTGTTGGCTTGAAGGAACTTATATGCATTGTAAATGCATTCCCCTCCTTTATCCTCACATTATTGAACCCCCACCTGAGATCCATTTTGGTAAACACTTTCTTACTCCCCATGTTGTCAATCAGCTCAGTGATCAATGGGAGTGAGTAATTGTTCTTTATTATCTGGTCATTCAGGTTATGGTAGTCCATTACCATCCTCTTACTGCCATCTTTCTTGCCCACAAAAAACACTGGTGACGTTTGAGATAATTTTGAGAGTCTGATATACCCTTTCCTTAGCTGATTCTCCATGAATTTCTGGACTTTTTCCCTTTCATTTTTGGATAACAGGTAAATCCTTCCTTTTCGTAGTTTAAATGTCTCTTTGAGATCTATAGCATGATCCCAAGTTTTTCTGGTTGGCATCCTCTTTGACTCTACCTTCCCAAATACCTTTTTCCACTTCAGAAATCTTTTTGGGACCATTTTCTCAATTTTCCTATGGTCTTCCTCCATCTCTTCCTCTTTTCCCCAATCCTTCTTGTTATTTATTGCCCATCTGACAATTTTCTGTTTCTCTAGAGTCATTGCCCTTTTGATCTTCTCTTTCTTTTGACTCTTTCTACCACACAATGGCAGGCATCTTGTTATTTTAACTTCTCCTGTCTCCCAATTTATCTTGGGGTTATGTGCTACCAGCTATGGTATCCCCAGGATTATCTCTGTTTTTCTTAAATTGCACACATCTATCCTCATTCTTTCTATATAGCCTTTATAATATACATTGCACTCTACTTGGTATGTAATGGCCCCTCCACTATTATTTGTTCCGTCCATATTTCTGACCATTATTGGCCTATCCAACTTCTGCAGCTTGAACCCATGTCTAGCTGCCATTCTCTTATTCATAAACATCCCTGTGGCACCACTATCCAAGAGTACCTTTACAGTTATGCCCTCATATGTATCCAAATTTTCTACTCCAATGGTCATCTATACCTCCCTTAGCATTTTGAAGGTTCTTCTGACCTTCCTTTGACTACCTCCCTCTTTGGCTGTACTTTCCGACTCTCTTGGTCATGTGCCGCTGATGGGGATCAAAGGGAATTGATCACAGAACAAGAGTGATAACAAATGGGAATGTAAAAGATCCCTTAGATATTTCACAATTGTGTGCTAACAAGTAGGTACTGAGGAGATGATAAAATATAAAAGAGAGCTTAGGAATAGGAGAAATAATGGGGTACAATTCAAAAGACCAAAAGAAGTAATAATAATGTATTTAAGAATCTACTTGAGGTAGATCTCACCATAATAGGATCTCTAAGACACATGTTTGTCTCGTGTCATGATACTACTGCCCTTACCTAGTCTAGTAGCCTGGCTTGCCATCGATACAGCAGAACTACCTAGAACTCCTATGCCGTCATATGGGCTCTTCTTCAGCTGACTGTATAACTGGAAGCTGACTCCAATGACATGTAGTGAGCTATTAACTCCTAGCACAAGCAAATGCCCAAGTCCATTAGGGCTCGAATTCCCATTGAGGGAGAGTTTTGGTGGGTTTTTAGAAAGTAAAGTAGAACACTTAGAAAAACTAGAAACTTAGTCACTCAAAATAGCTGTTAAGCCCTAGAGCAACAGAGAGGGATAAGGATGGGGGTATGATGCTTGAGTTCCCCTCTGTGCCCTAGAGTATTTTATTATGATTACAAAGCAAAGAGACAACAAAGAAAGTGAGACAAAGAAAACCTCTGAATTTCCAAACATAGTAAGGCCACAATGATGAGACGGCGCCCCTTCTTGAACACTGGCTAACCACTCCCTGCTCCTCTAGTCCTACTCCTCAAAACTTGTCCTCATATGATGGTTGGACCTCGAGCCTCTTGATGGGCCATAGGCAGAGACAGCGATCTTGAGCCATCTTGCTCTCGAGCATGTTTCCTTCATCTAGCCTTCTTACTACTTCTCTCCTCAGCTTCTCTATTCTTCTCTTTACCTCTCCTATGTACTCTCACTTCTCTGATTTCCAGTTTCCTTCTACTGCCATTGCGAGGTGACTTCACAATGGTTTGGCTCTCTTGATCTTGCTATAATTAGCCATCAACAATGATGGCCTGGGTCTGATCATAACTCTTCTTTAAATAGGATCGCTGGTGGCTGCAATATGACGTCACTCGGGTAGTGGTAATTCTACTAAGTTTGCTTCTGTCCTCAAGAGCACTTGTAGAAGGGAGAACCGTTGATAATCTAATATGGGGCGCCTAGGCAAGCATCTATGAGGTATGTGTAGCAATGGTCACAGCCACTACTCTACCACTCGAGCAAGAGGCTTGAGTCCACGACTAGGTATCTAGGGAACACTTTTGGAAGACCGAACTCTTCTCTCGAGCCAGTGATTTTGGTTATTACCATGAAAAAACTTATGTTGCCTAAATTATTGTATGGCATGACACCACTTTGCTATGCCTTTGCCTCTCTGGGCCGCACCGCTTCTTTCTTTCTCTTTCCTTAACATCCACACCACTTTTGTCTATTTCTGATCACCCCTTGTCCTCTGTTTTTGTCTACATGGCTTCTCTTCTCTCCACATCTTTTGCATTGTACATATGTCACTATCACCTCCTTTGTGCACCATCCTAGCTCTAGTAGGAGTGCTTCCTTTGGTACCCCTTTGCCACAGTGATCCTCTGCCTTCTTCCTCAATTCTGCTTCTGAACTCCTCCTCCATGTTCCTTGCTGCACTTCTTGTGGCTCAGCCACATGTGCCACCTTCTCCTTTTCTACTCACAATGGGCACCCTCTACATTTGTGCCCCTTTTCCCCACATTTAAAGCACTCAACTTCTGCTACCTCTATCCTCCTTATTGTCCTTCCTTCTACTCCACACTGTATCACTCTGCTCCTCAATGTTTCAAACTTATTTTGGGGAATGATTGTCCCCTTTCCCTCCTCCTTTTTATTCCTGCAATTTTGAGCCAGGTGCCCAAACCCTTTGCAACTGAAACACAACCTTCCTCTTCTCCCTTCAAGTTCTTTTCTTAGTTTGGTGAGGGAGTGTTTTTCTTTGAGCAAGTTGCTCATTAGTGAATTGTATTGTTGCAAAGACATAGTGTTACATCTCTGCAAGGGGTACAGATTTAATGATTGATCTTACTAATGTTATGTCTGTTAGAGTGCAAGATCTTCACCCAACCAGACACCTACTGCTCTAATAGTACTTTGGCTATTATCCAATGGATGGGATCCCTAATCTAGACAGCCCACTAATGGTGACTGTCACTCCTCTACATGTACTAGCTCACAATGGAGTCACAGCACGAGGTTTATACTAAGAAAAGGTTTACAAGTATACTACTAGGCACCGCTTGTTTGTAAGGTCAGGTCTTAGAAATAATACCTGAGTTTGGTACCACTCTTTCACTGTTAATCCCTAACTGATTAACAAGTCCCCTTAAGCCAAGGGCCCAGCTATGTATGGAGATGGCTACTGATTGCAGTGATCAGTGGCCAAGGGTCAATATAGATGAGAATAAAGGATAAGCAGGGTCCAAGGTGGACAGTGCTCTGGTAATGGTATCAAGTTCTAGTGTTAGAGAGCCAAACTCTGTGCTGGAATTAAGCCAACTACTCTTTGTTCAGCATTTGACAAAGAGAACTCAATAGAGTCCCCGTTAGATTTACTACACTATATATACAATTACTGTTGTGGCTATGCATCTTATCTCCCACAGT
>Ga0153968_1000219_pt1 | contig 11659 bp, 4 predicted proteins | sample TSGA052MetaG_FD_104729 | JGI IMG/M metagenome (GOLD analysis project Ga0153968, IMG submission 104729) | Attine ant fungus gardens microbial communities from Georgia, USA - TSGA052 MetaG | ecosystem: Host-associated > Fungi > Mycelium > Unclassified | place: USA: Georgia, George L Smith State... | reverse complement strand
TATCATATGGTTTGATATATAGGACACTCAAAACGGATCTAAAGCAAAATTGTTAATTAACCACTCTTTTAATCTAGGTTGCCATATCGCCATAGTCAGGGCTACCAACATGAACCCTGGCATCCCCCAGTGCCACAATTGCTGGAAATGGGGCCATTCAACCTTTTCATACAGGGCTCATGGTTCTCGATGCCAAAAGTGTAGTAGCCCACACAAACTCGAACATCACAGAGAGTTAGCATAGTGCTGCAAAGCCAACCCCAAGTTAAACCCCTTAACTCAAAACTGCACAAGGCCTGCCTTGCCCTCATTTCTTCAAATGCATCAATTGCAAAGGCGAACACATGGCTGACAACTACAAATGCCCTTTCTGGAGAAATTGATTCAATAGGGACTGGCACTCAAAAAAAGCACAGGAAGCCCAGGAAACCAAGGCCAATTCAATTTGCCTAGCTGTAGGCAGTAAGAAACTATGATTAAGGAAACCCTAAAAATATTTTCACAGAACGTCAGGAAAAATAAAACTCTAATGAATACTATATTAGAAAACAACAAAAACAACATAGATATTATCCTAGTTCAAGAGCCACCCAAATCTCTCATTTGCTGTGTCCCAAGTCACACTGACCCCACAGGAGACCCAATATACGGCACCCCTAACCATCCTGACTGGACTCTATTCATCAGACAGGACCCAGCTCAAGAAAATTATGCACAAGTAGCAACATATGTCAACAAAAAGCTGCAAAAAATGAGATTCACTCTCAGACTTGACATAATAAATCACTGAGACATTAACGTCTTAGCCTTCCATTCAGGCCAACATATCAACTATGTTATAAATGTATACTCCGATGACAACCAGAGCGCACTACACTTCCTCAATCAAAACATCATCGACCTAAACAACACTGTAGTCATGATAGGCGATTTCAACATAAGGGATAATGACTGGGACCCCAATTACCCTCATCATTCTGCTCATACTGAAGATCTACTCACTTTAGCTGAAAGCCTAGGTCTCGACCTCTCACCACCCATTAACCCAGGTCCAACAAGGTTTGCAGATAATCCGCATGACACGAATTCTGTCATAGACTTAGCTTTCATCAACCCCAACAACTCAGGATTCGGACAACACTCCCTCCACCCTGAACTATACAGACTCTCAGACCATGTTCCCCTTATTATTGAAGTGAGTATCAATGAAACTAACATAGACAACTTCTTCTGGTTCATAAGCAAAGACAGCGAGGAAGAAAAGAACTTTATCAAAGCCATTACTGACAACATTCTTGCCCTTGATACCTTGAACATCATGTCCAAAGAAAACCTGGAAACAATCGTCCAACAATTAGCAAGCACCTTCAACGAAGCATGGTACTCTCAAGCAAAAAAGAAATGCATAACAAAACATTCTAAAGATTGGTGGAATCATGCATGTACTGAAAGTCTAAATAGGTATTGCAACACAGGTGATATTGAATACTGGCGAGAATTTAAGTCAAACACCCAAGTAGCAAAGAGAGAGTTCTTTGACAACAAAATCCACGAAATCGCCTCCTCAAACAAAAGACCATGGGACCTTATGAATTGGATTAAGAAGAAAAATCTACCGACCATAGAATCTATTCTACATGAAGGTCAATCATGCAACACCCTACCAGACTTGTGGCACGCCCTGCACTCGTCATACAACTCAGCTGAAAACCGACCCATAAATGCATCTTTCCTAAATGAAACCCCGCAAGCTGATCAAATTCTATGGCCCCTCTTCTCGAAACAAGAATTCAAAGATGCTATAGCTAAGTGCTCATCTTCGTCAACTCCTGGCCCAGATCACATTTCCTGGAGACATCTCAAATCACTGATCACAAATGACAGATGCTTACTAAAAATTGTTCAAATTGCTAATACGTGTATTGACTTAGAATTCTGGCCATCTCACTTCAAATCGTCCAATACAGTGGTGATACCCAAACCAAACAAAATCAACTACAACTCCCCCAAATTGTTTCAACCAATCGTCCTACTCAACACGATGGGCAAACTCATCGAGAAAGTCATCAGCAATAGGCTTCAATTTCACTTGTCAGCCAATGGCTTCCTCGACTCTCACCAATTTGGGGGTATCTGGCAACAATCCACAACAGATGCAGGAATATACCTCACCCATCTTATTAGGGCTGGCTGGCTCAGACAATGCCACACAAGTGTTCTCGCCTTTGATATTGCTCAATTCTTCCCTTCCCTTAACCACCAATTCCTCTCACTATGCCTAAAAAAAGCTGGCCTTAATACTAACATTGTTCAGTTTTTCAACAGCTATCACTCGAATCGTTCTACCTCATATTCATGGAACTCTTTCACTTCCCCCCCCCTTTAATGTAAACGTCGGTGTTGGTCAAGGCTTTGCCCTCTTCCCCATCCTATCAGCCTTATATCTAGCTCCAATTATAAAAATGTTCAAAAAAGAATAAAAAACCTCAATAAAGAAATCCCTATAGACATTCTCTCATTTGTTGATGACAGACTTTTGATTTCTCAGGAGAAGAGCTACTTCCTTTCTAACTCCTTTTTATTATGTAGTTACAACATCATATCAAAAATCCTTATCGATGCCGGCCTTGTTATGGAACACAACAAAACCAAAATCTTTCACTTCACAAGAGCACAGCACCCCCCCAACCCCTCTATCAACATAACATCCATAGGGGGTCCCATTATCAACCCTAAATCCATCTGGAGATACCTAGGGTTCTTCTTCGACCAAAAACTCAATTTTCACTATCACACCTACTTTTATGCCACCAAATACCTTTCTATCCTTAGCACCATGAAAATGCTAGGCAACTCCTCATGTGGCATACTCCCCATGCAAAAACAACTCCTATACAGGATGTGCATCTTACCCATTGCATTGTACGGATTCAACCTCTGGTTCTTCAAAGGTGCCCCAATCGTAAGAAACATCAATGAATTAAAAAGAATACAATAAAAGGCAGCTCTTTGGATCACTGGCACCTTTCAAACATCTCCCTCTGACAGTATTGAAGCTATTGCAGGCCTCATACCAATCACTCTCCACATGCACAAACTCAATGGCAGACACCACCTCAGATACGGCTCTATCCCATCTACGCATGCTATCAACTCACTCCTTGATTCACAACATGTGAAAAATCACCCTCCACACAAAACCGCAACCTCCAAACTCACAGACAAATAACGGTCCAACCTCAAAAGTCCTATCAAGGACATCAATGAACGTCTCAATGGTGTCAGAGAATGTTTTAATCCACTATTTCCTCTTTTTTCTCTGGGTTCAAGAGTAGTCAACCATTTCTCTAGTAGATTTAGTTTTCATTCTCCTCCCTCTTCATCTGACGAAGATCTCTACCACCACATACAAAACCTCAACCAGGCCTTCAGATCATCCCAAACAGCCCCCCACAACATTGCCATCGTAGTAGACGGAGGTATCAAGAAATCACAAGTAGCCACTGCAGTCACACACATATGGTCAGAAAATTCCCTTGTCCAATGCCTACAAGCCAACTCGATAAACGTTACCTCAATCGAAGCTGAACTCATGGCCATATGCTTAGGCCTAATACCCGCCATGGAAGAGGAAAGCATCCACAACATAATCGTTATCACTGATTCCATTGCTGCAGCAAAGAAATTCTTTGAATCCAAAACTGATCCTCTTCAAAACATGTTTATCCCGGTCACATCGGCTATTGACTCCTTCTTCTGAAAAGATGGCAGAAACAAAATTCAATTTTGGTTCTGCCCCAGTAAGGCCAAGTGGCCCAAACATAAACTTGTGGATGACCAAGTAAAAGCCGATAAATGTGCCCCCATCTTTCCCAGCAAAGAATTGCACTTATTCAACAAGAAGAAAGAATGTAACAACATTCTCTCTGAATGGCAAGACTCCTTTATGTCAAATCCCAAAAGAGGACAACTCTTCCTCAACTTCGAGGATGAAAACCAGAAAGTGATCAAGCCGACATATGCTAAAGGTGGTTCATGGCTCCCTTCTATAGGCTTCACCAACTCACTCTGCGCCTGTTTCACTCGCATGACTACCGGCCACGCTCCTATTGGGGAGTATAGACAAAGATTCCTCCCTCACCTCCCCATCAGCTGCCTGTGCAGTGAAGCTGAAGTCCAAACACAAGAACATATCGTCATGGAGTGTGATACATATGACCTATCCACACGTCCATGCAATATCATCATAAATAGCTTTGTCCACTTCCTTGCAGACAACCCTAGCGCATTCAGTTTTGACAATAGTTGAGGTATTGTCACGGCGCAACTCCTCTGAGTAAAAGCGCAGCACTTTTCCATTCACCTCTTTCCTTTTCCTTTCTTGCTACCTCTCTCTTCCTCTGTATTTAAGTAGGTACCTTGTACTTGCCATGGTCTGCCATTGCGCCCCATGTAATAAATTGATGATTTAAAAAAAAAAAAAAAAAACTACAAGATGGAGCATGGGAAAGTATCATGTGACTTTGTCACAATGTCACAATGGTGTGATGGATGGTCACAGATGGTCAGGTCACAGGTCACAGTCACAATGTGTCACATGACTAGAGTAACATGAGAACCATGGGAGAGCAAGCACATAGCCACAGTAGTAAAATGTATAAGTAGTAGAGAATTAAGTGAGAACTCCATCGAGTTCTTTTTGTCAAACTCTGAACAAAGAGACAGTTGGCTTAATTCCGGTCATCGGACTTTAGATGCTGACAATACAGGCTCTACTTCAGCTGACCATACAATCAGAAGCCTACTCCAAAAACATGTAATAAGTAGTTAGCTCCTAGTGTAAGTAAATGCCTGAGTCCATTGAGGCTTGAGTATCTCTTCGAGGAAAGTTTTATAGAGTTTTCATAAAGTAGATACAAAAGAACACCTTAATTACTCAAATAGCCTTTCAGCTCTAGAGCAACAGAGGGAAATATAAGGGAACACCTCTATTTCCACCCCTAAACTATACAGCAACACTCTGGAGCAACCTAAGCCTGTTCAAGTATTACTAAAGTAATACTTAAACACACTAGTATAGCTCCAATCACATAGACCTTGACACTTAAGAATGTAAACCTAGTATATAGTATAGAAGATCCCTTCAGGAGCCTTATCCTAATTTCTAAGGATTCTCCTGGAGGTGAGTTGTATCATAATCATAAACTGTAATATTAACTGAGGATTCTCCTGGAGTCTTGTGCCCTAGTCACCCTTATAGGAGAGATGATGGGGGAAAGTATTCTTGTTCCTTTTGTGCTCTAGAGTATTTTATTAGGATTACAAAGCAATGATACAACAAAAGAAAAGAAACAAAGAAAACTTCCAAATTCCCAAAAATAGTAAGAGTAAAATGATAAGATGGCATCTCTCCTAATCACTTGGCTACCACTCCCCACTTCTTTAATCCTACTCCTGGGGTTCTTCTCTGAACAATAGATAGCTCTTGAGCCTTTGATAGGCCATAGAGAGAGGCAGTGATCTTGAGTTATCTTGTTCTCAAGTATGTTGTCTTCATCAAACCTCTTCTTCTATCTCTCTATCTGACCTCTGCCTGACCTCTCTAGTCCTTCTACTACTTCTCTATTCCTTATCACATTTTCAAGCCTCATTCTTCTTCTGTTAGGTTTGCAATGCAGCCCTCGAGAGGACTTGTCTTGCTAGTTCTTGCTATAATTAGCTATCAGTGATAATGGCTCTGATCTAATGGTAACCTAGACATTATAAATAAGTGACTACTGCCAAGATATGACATCATCTTTATAGAAAACATCTTCTAAGGTTCTTTCTGCTCTTGAGAGCACTCTAGAGGGGAGTTCTGTTATAGATTTGTTATGAAATTCTCTGGACAATCCTTATGAGGTCTCTGTAGTGGTGGTCACAGCCACTACTCTGCTACTCAAGTGATATGCTCAAGTCTATGACTGGACATTTAATGGTTATTTCTGGAGAACTGAACTTGTCTCTTAAGCTAGTTATTCTTGTTATTATAGTGAAAAATATCATTTTTATTGCCTAAATAGCTGTCCAGTATAACATTGTGGCCCCACAGCATCATCACTGAGAATAACAGCTTAGTCAGAAGAAAGAAGCCTCATGTAAAAAAGTCCAGAAAAATACCTATTAAAGAAATAGGACTGGTGGCCCAGCAGAAAATAAAAATAGCCATGGCATCACTTGATCAGTGATGACTAAGAATAGAAGTGCATCAAAACTGATTTACTACAATTAGAAACAAAGGAATAACAAAGAGCCTTAGGGAGCTGTGGAAACAACACCTAAGACTCCTTAGGCAAGAAAGAAAAAGAACAAGTTCTGAGTTGCTGAGATAAGCCAAAGAAAGAGGAGATTGTCATGGGGTTGGTAGTAGGCAACCTGGTAACTCAACAAGGGCAGAGCTATCACAGAAAAGTGACTACTAAATAGTATCATGGAGGTATAGCAAAATACCTGTTCAAATAAACTACATAAATAGCTGGACCCTCATTAGCAAGTAGCCTTGCTAACATCACCCTTTTGGTGTAGTAGTAAACCATACAGTATGTGACTACTGGTCCATAGCACAACTATGACAATACTATCACAAATGGTCACTTACTATTTGTGATGGGTGCTTTGATACTTTAAAGAGTTCAAAAATGCAAAGTTAGACAAGTGACAAAAGATGTTGTTAAGTCTGATGTCTAATCCTTAGACAAGAAGTCCTTATATATAGAATTGTGATGGTCTGTGTACTAGGACAGATCATCACATGCTACTATCTATTGTTCTACATATGGTAGTGCCTTTGTGCTAGAAATAGTGATAACTTAACCATATGGAGGTTGTCCTTTGTTCTAAAAAAAGGACAGATGACTATCTATGGGTAATTAATGAAGTCCATGTGCAAATATTGAGGTCTTCATATCTCCACTAATATTAATTGCCTTGATATTGTTTTAGGCTCATTCTAAGTGGTATGAAGAGGACTTCCCTGATGCCTAAAAGCAAAGCTTATATCATGGTGGTTTTTGAGATATTGGCAATTTGATATGTGGTACCATAGTGGTTACCTACTGATTGCTCAATAGCTCAGCCAATATTGATTGCCTCAAGATGTGATTGGTATTTATCAAAAGGTTTTTTCAAGGGCTTTTGGGTGCCATTGAGACCATGAGAATCATCAAAGAATTGATGGAGATATGGCCAAATAAAGTTTGTGACAGAAGCAAATCTGGCAAAACTAATATGAAATAATTGAGAAAAGACAAGGAGGTGCAGGATTCCCTATCACTACCAGAACAATCATTGTAATAATAGATTTATGACTGGGTTTTATTATTTTCTCTATTTTTTGTATATTTCTTTTGTATTTCTCTAAACCTATAAAAACTCCCCATTTAGTAGAAAGAAGGCAAGTAATCTTAGTCATCTCTTTTCTCTATTTGGGTTTTCAAAGTGAAAATCTAATTTTAGAGTGATCAGATCAGTGATTAAGTTGCTTTGACTCAAGACTGGGTCAAAACAAAGTGACTACAGGACAAAGTGACTTAGTTGCAGAAGCGATATCATAGGAGCTTTAAAACAGAGTTTGACATTGCTAGGGAGCTGAGTTATACAGGGAGGATTCAAAGTCTCATATCTGATTACATAGTCAAGAGTACTACTGTGAAGATAGTCTGATTACATAGCCAGAGAGTACTACTATGAGGATAACTTTGAAACAGGAAGTTAGAATAACACCAAATAGGCAGGACTCAGTAATAGGGCAAGAACAGTAGTCTAGAATCAAGAATTGGATTTTGAACATTACCGCCACTACAGTACATTGGCAGAACTTATTTTTAAACAACTTCTTTTCAACTTCAACTTTTGAATTCATTTTTCCATAAATTTACATAAGGAACACTATGCTAATACACAATGTTATCTAGGGTGCTTTCTCAGGAGACCACATACTTTATTTATTAAAAAATCTTTATATTCACTGCTACTTAGACAGTAGTTGAGGAACTTTAATTTAAAAAGAAAACAGGAAAATCCCTAGCATAAACAGCTTCTTCAGCATACTTGAAAGAGGAGTATATAGGCTTTTCTCATTTCTGTGGATTATCTGTTGAAAGGGTATAAAAGGAAATTGCACACTGGGACAAACAACAATATGTGGTACCAGCTCCCAATTGCATGCTAAAAGTTTAAGGAAAGATAACTAAAGTGAAGGTTTTAAATAAAAGTAGAAACTAAATATTATATGTAGCTTTTAAATAAAATAAATTAAGTTTGCTGTTGAAAGGAGAGTAAGATCTCTCTAGATTGTCATTGCATAGCCTCCCTAAGGTGTTAACCTTTATACATCATAACAAAAGCTCTTCTGGAAAATACAGTTAGTTAATCACTTATGGACCCTCCACACTCAGTTGCCCCCTTGTCTGTACCCCCAACACCAAACCTTACAGGTGTGATGCAATCCAAGTATACACCTAGTCAAGCTTTCCCAGCCTGCTGTCCTCTCTGAAGCCTGCTAGAGTTGCATCTGCTATTCCTCTTTAGATTGAGTTCTGGGTATATTCTGTGTTCTACTCAAGACATCCTACTGACTCTGAACTCTTACACTCAATAGTTTCACATTTCACGATTCCAGAGGCAGTGGTAATAGAGGTAAGTGCCAAGTGTTATGACTTGGCAAAACGGCTAAGTCATTTTCTATTTTCTTTTTCTATTTCCTCTTCTTTTATTTAGTTGAATTACTACTATAAAGGTGAAGTGTGGGAAAAGAGTCACAGAATGTCACATCACTTGTCACAGTCACAAACACATGACAGGGTAATCACATGATGGGCAACATAAGGACTATGGGAGGTAAAGTGCATAGCCATGATAGTAGTTGTATATATAGTATAGAAAATCAAATGGGAACTCTATCGAGTTCTCCTTGTCAACTCTAACTTGAAGTGAACTTAAGTCATCATGGCTAGAGTCTTATACCAAGAGGTTCTCTTCTTCTTCTCCCTGTCCTAAATACTATATTAAAGTTATTACAAATGGTTGAAACTCAAAGAATAAAATATAAAAAGGAAAACTATTACTACTTTTAGAACTCCCTCAATTCTTTCTTACTCTAAGTCCTCCCAAAGCCCTATAGATTATGCGTCCCTCTTCTGACTCCTTTCCATCAATGACTCCTTCCCATTACCATTTTCTTTTAGAATCTTTATCCTTTGCTGTTCTTCTCTCTGTTGTTGGCTTGTAATTTAGAACCCCTTAGTTACCTGTCAAGTATTAGTAAGCTCCAACCACTGTCCAAATTCTCTAAGTCATATCTGTAAGACTTTAGCTAAGATGACTTAAATCCACTCTAAGTCTGAGTTGACAAGGAGAACTTAATAGTAATATGGTTAGACTATCACCTCATGGGGAGGATCCCTAATCTAGATGGCTCCTCAAGAGATGACCATCACTCTTCTGTGTGTACCTAGTCACAATGGATAGCAGCACAAGGTTTATACCAAGAAAGGATAAGTATTCTACTAAACACCACTCGTTTATGAGGTCAGGTCTTAGAAATGATACCCAAGTTTGGTATCACTCTTCTACTGTCAATCCCTAACTGATTGACAAGTTCCCTTAAACCAAGGGCTCGGCTATGTATGAAGGTGGCTAGTGATTACAATGATCACTGGCTAAGGGTTGATTTTAGGTGAGATAAAAGATGAGCAAGGTCCAAGGCAAACAGTGCTCTAGAAGTGGAATTGAGTTCTGGTATAAGGACTTAGTTGTAATAACTTAATTCTACTTCTTATCCGAGTTAACAAGGAGAACTTAATGGAGTTCCCATTATTTTCTATACACTACTTATACAACTACTACATGGTCTGTGCACTACTTTCCCACACTCCTTCCTGTGTAGTAAGTCCAAAAAGAAAAAGAAAAGTAAATATAAATAATAACTTAGCTGTTTTGCCAAGTCATGACAGTCTATATCATAGTGAGCAATATTGTATATCAGGTTGCTCTGCTCCCTTCCTACACTGGTAGTTTGCACTGTTGTCATATGACAGAAAATAATCATTTAATAATATAATTTATTTTATATTTTATATTATTACTAAATTCTGCTCTTGAACTCCTGTTGTTTACTTCTATAGGATTATGATGTAGACTAGTTACTTGTACTCCTCCTATTCCAGACTTAGTATAAGTACTTCATTAGTTATATCCTAGTTCCTTAGTTCGTAGATTAACATCTATAATATCTATAACATCTTTTACATGTTCTATCCTCACTTCTATCAATCTATATACTACTCTTCTCCTAAACTCCTGGCAACAATTCAGTCCTCCTGAAATATGCAACCACATACATGACAGAAGATCAAGGTTGTTCCCTACTTTTGTTGTCAACTCCCTTCTACTCCAGAGTAACTCCACTTTACTCTGGGTCACTCTGTTCCTGCTCCGTACATTCCTGACAACTGTTGTGAGTCAGGTTGCTCTACTTCCTCTCTACAACAGTAAGACCACAGTTGGCCTGCTTTGCTCATTGCCTGTTCTAATTTTATTCTAATTTATCCCAGTTTATTTGAATTTCTTCTGAATTTGTTTGAATTTTGTAGAGGTTTTTGAGTGGAAAGAGAGGGTATAGGAATGCTTAGGTACAATTAATTAGCAGGCATCACTCCCATGTTTGGTGTAGCATATATACTAGACAAGGTTTTTATCTAGGCCTTTGGTCCTTCTTGAACCCTCTACTAATTCTGTGTTATTAAGTTTGTGTTGAAGTCAGTCTGCTACACTCTCTTCCTACAACAGTCTATGTAGTAGCAGATAGTGTTATTCATCAGGTTGCTTTGCTTCCTTCCAACAACAGTCTGTGTTACAGTAAGCAATATTGTATGTCAGGTCGCTGTGCTCCCTTCCAACAATGGTCTGTGCAGTAGTAAACAGTGTTGTTCATCAGGTCACTTTGCTTCCTTTCAACAATAGTCTACATCATAGTGAGAAATATTGTATATTAGGTTGCTCTGCTCTGTCACAAACTTCATTCGGCCATATCTCCATCAATTCTTCAACAATTCTTATGGCCTTGATAGCACCCAAAAGCCCTTAAAAAGACCTTTCAATCAATACCAGTCATGTCTCGAAGCAATCAATAATGGCTGAGATATTAGGCAGATCAACTGGTAACCACTATAGTACCATTCATTAAATTGCCAATATCTCGGGAACCGCCATGATCTATATTTTGATTTTAGGCATCAGAGAAGCCCTTTCTATATTGCTCAGAATGAGCTTAAAATGGCACTGAGGCAATTAGTATTAGTGGAGATATGAAGGCCTTAATGTTTGTATATGAACTTCATTAATTATCCATAGATAGTCATTTGTTCTTTTCTTAGAACAAAGAACAGCCTCCATAAGGTTAAGTCATTGTATTTTCAAGTACAAAGGCATTACCATATATAGAACAATAAATAGTAGCATATAATGCTCTGTCCTAGTACATAAACCATCACTTTTTTGTATTTAAGAACTCATAGTCTGAGGATTAGACCTCAGACTTAACAACATCTTTTGTCACTTGTCTAACTTTGCATTTTTGAACTCTTTAAAGTATCAAAGCACCCATCACAAATAGTAAGTG
>Ga0153968_1000218_pt1 | contig 11681 bp, 10 predicted proteins | sample TSGA052MetaG_FD_104729 | JGI IMG/M metagenome (GOLD analysis project Ga0153968, IMG submission 104729) | Attine ant fungus gardens microbial communities from Georgia, USA - TSGA052 MetaG | ecosystem: Host-associated > Fungi > Mycelium > Unclassified | place: USA: Georgia, George L Smith State... | reverse complement strand
TTGACAGATATCACAAAAGGTTACTTACTTGTGTTTGTAATGGGTTGAATATAGATTCAAAAGTGCTTATAGGCAGAGTTAGACAAGCAACAAAAGATGTTGTTAGGTCTGAGGTCTAATCCTTAGACAGAGAGTCCTTATATACAGAATTGTAATGGTCTATGTACTAGGACAGATCATCATATGCTACTACCTATTGTTCTACATATGGTAGTGTCTTTGTGCTTAATATAGTGATAAATTAATCTTATAGAGGCTGTTCTTTGTTCTAAGAAAAGAACAGATGACTATCTATGGGTAATTAATTAAGTCTATATGCAAATATTAAGGACTTCATGTCTCTGTTAGAAGGATGGAGAGCAGCAATTACAGTAGGGACAAATGATGGTCTACTCACTGGGTTATCCAATAGATATTGATAGACAGCCTAATAGGGAAGAGAGATCTCAAGAGAAGCAGAGGGATTCCATGACATGGCAGGTGAGATAAAAAAGTGAGCCCACTTATGTAAGCATAGCTCATATATTAACCTACAGTAATACACAGTACAATATTCACTTAATTTAACAGTCTCCACTAATATTAATTGCCTTAGTATTGTTTTAGGCTCATTCTAAGTGGTATAAAGAGGGCTTTGCTGATGATTAGAAGTAAAGCATCGATTGTAGCAGTTCCTGAGATATTGGCAATTTAATAGTAGTACTATAGCAGTTACCTACTGATTTGCTCAATAGCTTGGCCAATATTGATTGCCTTGAGACATGACTGATATTGATTGAAAGGTTTTCTTAAGGGCTTTCTGGTGCCATTGAGACCGTGGGAATCACTGAAGAATTGGTGGAGATATAGCTGAATGAAGTTTGTGACAATAATTGCCTTGGCATTGTTTTAGGCTCATTCTGAGTATCATAAAGAGGGCTTCTTTTGAGCCTAGAAGAAAAGCATCAATCATGGTGGTTTTTTAGATATCAGCAATTTAATAAATAATACCATAGTGATTATCTACTGATTTGCCTAATATCTCAGTCAATTTTGATTGTCCAAAGATGTGACTGGTAACAATGAAAAAGTCTTTTCAAGGGCTTTTTGGAACCATTAAGACCATAGAAATCATCAAAGAATTGGTGAAGATAGGTCTAAATAAAGATTGTGATATCTTTAGTGACTGTAAGGGGATCCCTAACATGCAACTCCGGAGCCTGTACTAGTCCTCCGGAGTGACCCTGTAGCTGATCCAATATTACATAGTAATATTGGGTCTTACCCCCATCATCCTAAGAGCACTCCATTATCTTCTAGCATATTTTCATTGTTCAGACCCTAGTTACTGATGCAGGGACATGAGGGCACTGTATATATAATGTAGATTATTCCCTCCAGGAGCCTCATCTAATTCTCTAAGGAATCTTCTGGAGGTGAGTTGTAACATATTCCATAGTACAATTTAACTGAGGAGTGTACTGCCCTGGTCGCCCTTACAGCAGAATTAGATCTCACTGTCAGAGCCCCAGAAATTCTCAGTGAACAGCTGCCCTCTGGTCGCCCTCTGATTACTCTGCTCTAAGAGAGATGTCACTCCCTGCGGACACCCTCTAGCTGTCTCCAATACCTTGGGCTACCTGCAGCACCATCTCCAAGAGTTGACCAAATGTCAGAACACTTCAGAACATACCATCAATGCTACCCTTGTGGGCCTGACAGCCCAACTATAACAACTTACTCAACTCATAACCGCTTCTGCTCTAACAGTCGCTCTGCCTCCGATACCCATGTCTCCACCTCCTGTCAGCCCTCCTTCCCTGGTTCCGTCTACCCTGTCTAAACAGTGGATGAGACCAAAACTCCCTTTTTCTCCAGACTTCTTCCATGAATAGAGCTCCAGTTGAGCCTTTTTTAACTTCTGTACATTATATCTATGCCTGGCCCTGGAGCAGTTCAGCTGTGACAAGGAGAAAATCTTATAGACCCTTGCCTTTTTCAAAGATGGACAAGCTGTGAGGTGGTCCAAGAATCTCTTTTGCCAGGAGACAGACACTGGCATCTTTCCCATCCAATCCTGGGCCCACTTTAAACAACAGTTCCGGAGTCAATTCTTTCCAGTCAATACAGAAGCAGACGCTGTTAACGCTCTGGAAGGCTCCTCGTATTATTAAGGTAACTGGATAGTGGACAACTACCTAGACAGTTTCCTGACCTTGGTCTCTGACACCAGATACACTGACTCCCAGACTCTGGTAGTAAAGTTCCGCCAGGGCCTCAAGTCAAACATCTAGGGCCAAATCGCCACCATGCCCTTCAGACAACCTGCCGACACTGATCCAGAGGCTTGGTATGTAGCCGCCCAGAGGATCGACCAAGCACGGTTGACCAATGAGACTTTTCAATCCACACTCTGGTCAATGACTGCGGCCCCCACGTGCTCTGCCTCTCCCCAGTCTACCCCTCTCTCGACGTTCCACTTTCCCCAGTCTACCCCTCTCTCGACGTTCCACTTTCCTCAGTCCATTCCACCTCCCGTTCCACTGAGGTTCGCTCTGCCTGTACTGTCTGGAGGAATACCTATGGACATAGATGCAGTCCAGAAGGCACACTCCCTACCTCCGCAAGAGTGCTATCAGTGTGGAGTGTAAGGGGCACACTCGGTGAGGCACCCAGTCACACTGCAATATAGTAGAGCAAGCATTTTAAGTAGAAGCGATGAATAGCCCAGGAGCTTCAACTATTGTTGAGATAAGGTATACTACTGTACATCACTAGCTATATATACTAGACTAGCCTAGTCCATGCACCAGTCGCCATGGACACTTACATCAGGACAATAATAACTACACTACCAGATATAGCTATACAGTACTGTGATGGAGACCTGAACTAGAGGGAAGGGAACTGGGTACTGTGGACTCTGAGGATCTGTGGGAACGCTAGCTGATGCGAACCCTACCAGGTTGCCTAAGCAATACTAGTGCTGTCCCCTTACACAGAGAGGCCAACCACCTCATAAAGGACTGCCCCCACCACTTGGATGTCTAGAAGCTAACTGTAGAGCAACAGAAAGAATTGATCGAAGATTTAATGGCTTTGAAGGATGCAGTAGAGGAAGAGGAAGTTGGCTCTGCCCTGGAGGAGGATTTTGTTTAGCGTGACTGGCGAAAAGTACACCCCAGTCGCTGTTAGTAAATAGGTTCACTGTATTGAATGTAGAAGAAGTCAATACAGATATCTGTGAACCTATAGATACACCCCTCTCCTCCGCTCCAGACAGGAAAGCCCTGCCTTGGAGGCTGAAATGGGAAAAGAGACTACCTAGACGACTCTCTGCCAACACCCTTGATGCCCACAGAACATCTATCATCCTTCTTATAGAGATTGGTACCACTAACACTAGCAAGATGCATTCTGTCAAGGCACTTTTGGACTTTGGAGCTACAGGCAACTTTATAGATAAAGACTTTGTCCGTATGAAGGGTATTAGCACCCAGAACATCTCTTGCCCCATACCAGTGTTTAACATGGATGGCTCCTCTAACAAAGCAGGATGAATCTCCAAAGTGGTGGATGTAGTCCTCTGTTATAAGACCTACTCTGAAAGGATGCTCCTTGCCGTCTCTAACCTCAGGAAGCAGAGCATGATCCTCGGCTACACCTGGCTCAAGGACCATAATCTGGAGGTCAATTGGCAAACTGGAGAAGTGCAGATAAACTGATACCCCCCTCAATGTGAAGGATGCCACGTAATGTGAAAGAAACAAGTGTTGCGAAAGAAAATGGAGGCCAAAGCTGTCAACATCTGTCAATTCGGACCCTCTCCGGAGTATGCAGAAGACTCGGAGAGAGATGTGACCCCCCTCTGGATTTGTGAGGTTGAATACAAGACAGGGGACAGACTCTTCATGATGAGAATTCTCCCAGAGCCCACTGCAGAAGATCTTTGTGCTATCTCTACGATCTCCCAGAAACTTGCGGAAGGAGCCTATTGAGCCTCAGAAATGCAAAAGGGACTTTCCACCCTACCCGACTGTGCTAAAGGATTTGAATTGGTGTTTGTAAAGGAAGACTTCGACATCCTCCTGGAGCACAGGTAGTAGGACCACGCTATCGAGCTCATTCTAGGCTCAGAGCCTAAGTTGTCAAAAGTCTACCCCCTGTCTTCGGTGGAACAAAAGGAGTTGGACTCCTTTCTGGAGGAGAACCTGCATACCAGATGAATTTGCCCTTCCAAATCTCCTATGGCAGCCCCAGTATTCTTCATCAAGAAGAAGGACAGCTCACTTCAGTTGGTCCAGGACTACCGAGCGCTCAATTCCATGACAGTCAAGAATAAGTACCCCCTCCTACTGATCTCCAAACTCATATCGCAACTCCGTGGAGCAAGATACTTCACCAAGCTGGATGTCTATTGGGGTTTCAACAATGTTTGCATTAAGCCTAGAGATGAGTGGAAGATAGCCTTCTGGACCAATCGAGGCCTATTTGAACCTTTGGTAATGTTCTTTGAAATGACCAACAGCCCAGCTACCTTCCAAACCATGATAAATGACATCTTCTGAGACCTCATAGTAGAAGGCATTATGGTGGTCTATCTGGACGACATCCTGATCTTTACTAGGATGGAAGAGGAGCATGCAAAGGCTATCAGACAGGTATTACAGATCTTACAGGAAAACAAACTCTTCCTTCACCTGGAGAAATGCAAGTTCTGCAAGGAGTGAATCGAATACTTGGGACTAGTCATCTCGGAGAATGAAGTTTCTATAGACCCGGTCAAGGTCGCAGGAGTCCAAGAATAGCCTACTCTGGAAAACAAGACGGACATCCAGGCTTTCCTAGACTTCATGAACTTCTACTGAAGGTTCATTTGGGACTTCTCTGCCAAAGCTTGACCTCTCTTCAACTTAACATGCTCCGAACAAGTCTGGACATGGAGCAGAAAGGAACAGATGGCCTTCGAGGACCTCAAAACAGTGGTGACCACCGCTCCAGTGTTGATGTCCTCTCAGGACTCAGAGCCTTTCTGGGTTGAAGCAGATAGCTCAGACTTTGCCACAGGAGCAGTCTTGTCTCAGCAGTCAACAACGAACAGAAAATGGCACCCTGTGTCATTCTACAGCAAATCCCTATCCTCTGTGGAACGGAACTACAAAATCCACGACAAGGAAATGCTGGCTATTATCCGTACGTTAGAAGAATGGAGGTACTTCCTGGAAGGAGCGACCCATCCGGTAGAGATCTGGACCAACTACAAGAACCTCGAGTATTTCATGATGGCCAAGAAACTTAACTGTCGTCAAGCCCATTGGTCCTTGCATTTGGCTAGATTTGACTTTCTGCTTTACCACCATCCCAGATATACCATGGGCAAACTGGATGCACTGGTGAGGAGAGCTGATCATGGAAATGGAGCCTCAGACAATGAGAACATAGTCTCCCTTCAACCAGAATTCCTTGTGATGTGTGCTCTGGAAGGGATGAAACTGATAGGCATAGAACAGAAGATCTTGTCCAACATCCGCAAGGGGAACCGGAATGGAAACCAAGAGGAACCCATAGCTAAGGCAGCATGAGAGCTCTGGAGCTCCACCAATGAGGCAGTACACTCCTCAGAATAGTTGAACATAGATGGCCTACTCCAGTTCCAAGGGAAGATATATGTACTACAGAGTCTGGACCTATGCAGGCAGATCATAGCCCTTTGCCATGATACCTAGATTGCAAGACACCCCGGACACTGGAAGACACTGGAACTAGTGTCCCGGAACTACTGGTGGCCTCAGATGTCTAGGTATATCAGCCAGTATGTAAGTACCTGTGATCTCTGTCTCCGGACAAAACCTTAGTGACACTCTCCAGTCAGCGAGCTTCAACTGCTTTCTATTCTGGATGCACGGTGGAATACGCTCAGTGTCAATTTTGTGGTTGAACTCCTGGAGTCTTCCAGACATGACACTGTCATGACGGTCATGGATGCTATCTCCAAAAGAGTACACTTCCTTCTGATACACATGATGGTCACAGCAGAAGGAGCAGCCCGACTCTTCCTCCATTATATCTGAAAACTCCACAGCCTCTTGAAATGTGTTGTCTCCGACTGCAGATCTCAATTTGTAGCTTCATTCACCAAGGAACTGTACAGGCTACTAGGTATACGAATATCCTCCTCTACAGCTTGGCACCCCCAGATGGACAGACAAACAGAACACGTCAACCAGGAGCTTGACTAGTTCCTCCACCTATTCGTCAACAAACAACAGGACGACTGGTACGACCTCCTACCCATTGCAGAGTTCCAGCACAACAACTATGTCCATTCCACGATGCAACAACCTCCATTCCTACTAGACATGGGATGAATTCCCTGCATGGGTTTCGAGCCAAGACAGAACCCCTCCAGCCTGGAGACGGTTAACAAAATCACAAAGAGAATGGAGTCTGCCACTGAGAAAGCCAAGTCTGTGATCTGCAAGGCACAGGAAGACATGACAAGGTACTACAATCAAAGAAGGTCTACAGTCCCCGTATTCAAACTAGGGGGCTGGGTATACCTAGATGTATCAGATATCAAAACGACATGTCTGTCTCCAAAGTTGTCACATCGCAGACTGGGACCCTTCAAAATCAAGCGCCAAGTAGAACCGATAGCCTACTGACTCAAGTTGCCCCACAGATTGAGACAGTTGCACCTGGTGTTCAACATGGTCAAGTTGTCCACTGCTCTGGACGATCCGATACCAGAAAGGAAGCCACAAGCCCCACCGCCACCCATTGTCGTCGATAGAGAACTAGAGTGGGAAGTGGAAGAGATATTAGATAGTTGCTGGCACCAGAGGAGGTTCCAGTTCCTGATTAAGTGAAAGGGCTTCAGCAGAGAACACAACTCTTGGGAGGTGGCCTCTAATATTAAGGTGCCAGACCTTGTCACAGAGTATTACCGAAAGTACCCAGCTGCCCCAAGACACATCTGCTAGACAGACTTTGACACTCTTTTTAAGTCTGGAACTATTGCTTTGAGGTGCAGCAACCTTAGAAAGAGAGTAAATATAAGGGGACCCCTAACACATGACTCTGGAGCCCGTACTAGTCCTCTGGAGTGACCCTGTAGCTGATCCAATATTACTATGTAATATTGGGTCTTACCCCCATCATTCCAAGAGCACTCTATTACCTCCTAGCGCACTTTCATTGTTCAGACCCTGGTTACCGATGCAGGGACATGAGGGCACTATAGTATATATAATGTAGATTATTCCCTTTAGGAGCCTCATCTAATTCTCTGAGGAATCTCCTGGAAGTGAGTTGTAATATATTTTATAAACTATAATTAACTAAGGAATCTCCTGGAGTGTACCACTCCAGTCGCCCTTACACTCAGCTACTTCATTAGTCAATAAGATAACTGCCAACTGTAATGGAATACCCTAGAGAACGGCCTAGACTCCAAGTTGGCTCCTATCTAAGGGGCTAACCTAACTTGGTAAGTTGCCTTTCCATCCTCTTTACCTTCTCATCTATCTCCATCTTGATGTGCCTGTATATCTATAAATAGGATAGTAGTATTATTAGTTAGTGCTCATGTGACTGTGGTGCATAAACCATCAGTTTTAGTATATAAGACTACTTATGTTGTTAAATATAGCTTCACTCAAATATCACCTCAGCTTCTGGGACCATTACCTAGCTCTAGGGTTAAGTCGCCTTGAGTGCTCGCTCTAGCACCAACAACCAACAACATGCCATTCTAGGCTGCATTGCAATTGCTTCCTCCAAGTAAATCTTCCACTCATGATCATTCTCTAGTAATCCTCTTGCTATGCATGTCTTCTTGAATATAGCAAACACTTGGCTATTCTGTAAGGGGATGCTCTAGAGTAGCTTAGGTAACCTGGTATGGGTGAGTATTATCTAGCTTGCTCTCGGATCCTTAGAGCCCACTATTCATAGTTTCCTTCCCTCTTGTTCTCATTGCCATAGTTAGTACTACATAGCCTTATTAGGTATGGTAGTTATTAGTGTCCTGATCTGTGTTCCCTTAGCGACCAGTGCACAGACTGGCTAGTCTAGTATAAGTAGCTAGTAATGTATGGTAGAATACCTTACCTTAACATTGATTAGAGCTCCTGGGTTATACATTGCTCTTATTTAAGATGCCTCTTCCACTAACGTCGAGCATGTCCTGGGTTGTCTCTGAGTAGCCCCTTACATATTCCAGGTCCTGAGATGCTCCCAACTCTTTTCACCCTCAAATATAGTCAAAAGAAGTTGTAAGAAGAACTGCTCTTCCTTTGATAGTAACACAAAATACATCCTCCTAATCACCTTGGCCTGCCATCTTGGATACCATGACTTTGCTTTAGCATTCCAGGTATAGTACTGAGGGAACTGCCAGTAGGTAAGGTTCAAACCATTATCATGTGTAGAGTTATAGTTAAACCAAGCAGTCAGCTGAGTTTTCTCTACATTTTGCCTGGCTAAAACTTTATTAACAGTCTGGTGTGCATGGAAGTTGACATAGTGTTTATTGGGAAGATTGATAGGAAGACGTTGGACTGCTAGTGACTCTCCATACATATTGAATTCAAAGATCTTCCAGCATGCTTCTATTGGACCAATAAAGCAACCATCTAAATGAGCCTTGATTTCATCTTGTATCCCACCACTAATCTCTATAGTTACTCTATCAGGACCCTTGTAGATGTACTTGCTCAGATACTTGACAGTTCCCAATCCAGCAGAGATCTCAACATTGAGATGACAATCAAAGAGAAGGAGAAGTTAAGGACTATAAGAGACAAAATATTCATTGGTGAATCTGGCCTCATTGCATTCAAAAATCAAGCCATTGTCAGGCCTAACATAGAGTGGATAACTGTCTTCAGCACAATCTGCTCTCTCTCCATACTTCTTGGAAAAGTGTTTACTATATTTTCCATTGACCATACACTTGGCTTGGGGATTGTCAATACCACATGGACCATGCAGCATATATTTGGTGACTTTTGCATAGAGAAGTGGCTGTAGTTGAGGATCAGGCAGTTGAGCTAAGATCATGGAATTTATATGATGAGAGTTTTGAATGTGATGTTGAGGATGCAGAAAGATAAGCAAGTGGATGTGGGAAAGACCTCTTTTCTGGAACTCAATGGTGTGAATATGAGTTACAGTAGTGCCAAAGAAGCCATTATCAATAAGCTTGAGAAGTGCTTTCTGCTGCTGCTCAAAGACCCATGATACAATATCAGGACAATCAGTAGCTGTCTGGCCAGGGAAGAGACTATAGAGGATTTCTGACCACTTTGGATTAGCAGTCATGGTAAGGAAGAGGTCTGGTTTGTGAAAGTGTCTGCAAATGGCCATAGCATCTTGGAACAGCTGGGTCATAAACCTAGAACTCCTCACATGAGAAGAAGAAAGAATGAGTTTGTGTCCCAAAGGCCCAACATCTTCTCTATCATGCATATCATGCACAACAGCATCCTGTAGTCCCTGGTAGAGCTCAGATCTGAGGGTATGTTGATGTGTTCTAGCCCAGTTGAGTTTCCTCTGCTCACAACTTGCCTATGCATCAACAACAAACTGCTATAACAGCTTCCTACCATAGAAGAGAGGTGGCTGAGAACCATCTCTGACATGAAGACAATAGGCATAGTAGCACATGTCAGAAACTACCTGTGAGCAAGCCTATTTCTCCCCATCTCTTTGTCTTGCATTCTCCTCTTGTTCTCTAAGTTGAGCACCACGGATTGGAATTCTGGGAGGCCACCCATTCTCTCTCTTTAGAAACAACAAAACATAGTAAAGAGCAGCATAAGAAGGACTATCTTTATTAATATTTAATTACAGACATTAGTAATTAATGTCTTTTTTTACTTTATTGATCCGTTGCTCGCATAATCACTACCATTCTATGCTCCCTCCAGTATATAAGTAGATCCTCCTCTTATCAATGGAACAATTGCTCTTTACCTCTTATCCCCCTTTAAGTTGAATTTATTATTTACTAGGTGAGTCCATAGGGACATACTCCTGCACCATAGTTGCTGGCCCCTTACTAGAACAATCTTAGCTGATGTGTTCAAGTCATCCTCCTCTTACCCATAATACCACATCTCTATTGTCCATTGCATGATGCACCCCTTTCTCTGGAATAATAACTCCAATATCCTCAGCAGTTGGCAGGTTATGGGTTCTTTGATCCTGTTGCAAATTCACATGTAGCCTAATTGTGATCTCCTCCTGCTCCTCTACTGGCTTTTTCCTAATAAGTTCATAGGCATGACAATAATGACCAATATATGGGTGGCTATCCAAAAGCATTGTTTGAAGATTATCCATTACCACAGAATCCAGGTTCCTGTCATTGAGTCTCCTAACATTGAGCTGCTCTGCTGTATCAAGGATGTAGATTTGTGCATAGGCAGGAGAATGATACCAGTGAGATGATGAAGCTCTCCTTGGATCTTGAAACAGTAGGGGCCAGACTGTCTAGTAACTGAGTTATCAATTTTGACTCCTACTAAAGTCATAGCAAATGCTGCATAGATAACTTACTGGGATTCTTGCTCAATTGCTAGCTACCTATACAAGTATGCTATTTGCCCTTGTTTGTGCTAATCTACTCTTACAACTAGCCAATAATGGATTTTTGTGAAGGGGTATTCAGAGTATCTTGGATTATAATGAAGAGGTCACTAGTTTAAATTCCTAGTCCATTATTCTATAAATACATGTCCTTGGTCATAGTTGAGGCAACTCATAACATATGTTATGTAATATCTCAATTGATACATGTATCATTCTAATCAACACTACACTCTGGTAGTATATAATGTAACTATATATATCAAATGCATCTTAGCATTGCTTCATTACTTTTACCTCTACCTCCAGTATCACTCTCAGAGCACTTCTTAGGTGAGTTAAGAAGTGTGTACATGCACTGTGCTATGCTTACTGTGGTCCCTTCTTCTACAATTGGGAATATTTGGAGCACTACTTTGCTGAGAAGGATGTCTCTCTTTCTGTTGTTGACCCTTTGCTGCTTCAATTTTCTAACCTCTCAGCTGATAGACCATCCACTCAGCAAAATAAATTACAATAGTCTGATAAAGGATGTTAGTTACATCAAGTGAACTCAATTCTACCCTCGACCATTTCAATCAGTGGTGTTTCATCCAGCTACCCACATTCCAATGGATCTATGGGGATGGAGCTTCAGTATATATAGGAAGACCACTCCATTTTGTTTTTCAATTCTGTTTTGCCAATGATCTCTTCCTCCCATTTTAATGTAGATTTTAGTATATGTAGGAAAGGTCTGGTATATCCATATGACCTAGCCTCTTGTAGGTAAGCACAATCTGTCATCCTCTCAGTCTAAATTTTGACAGATCGTGACTCGCCTGGGAATTTACACTCTTATGCCAGAACGGAGATGTTGAGAAGGCTCTTTTGATCAATAATCAATGGTACATCGGCTGATATATAAAATATCACAAGATATTGTTGCGCAACACAGGAAACTGAGAGATGAGATTTGAGAGGAGTCAAACAACTATGACGCCTACCTCACTAAACCTCTTACTTGACATCGAGGTCAACTCTTTATGATCATCGATAGAATAAAAGGGTACAATTAAAGAAAAGGAAAATTAAAATCAATGTATATCGCAATTACCCCTCTTGGGAAC
>Ga0153968_1000216_pt1 | contig 11709 bp, 11 predicted proteins | sample TSGA052MetaG_FD_104729 | JGI IMG/M metagenome (GOLD analysis project Ga0153968, IMG submission 104729) | Attine ant fungus gardens microbial communities from Georgia, USA - TSGA052 MetaG | ecosystem: Host-associated > Fungi > Mycelium > Unclassified | place: USA: Georgia, George L Smith State... | reverse complement strand
ACCAAAAGGGCGACGTTAGCAAGGCTACTTGCTAACGAGGGTCCAGCTATTTATGTAGTTCATTTGAACAGGTATTTTGTTATACCTCCATGATACTATTTAGTAGTCACTTTTCTGTGACAAGAGTTTTATATAAATAGAAGACAAAAGAAAACCTCAATTACTTAAATAGCTATTAAGCTCTAAAGCAACAGAGAAAGATGATGGGAGAATAATATTATATTATCCCTTCTATGCCCTAGAGTATTTTATTAGGATTACAAAGTAACAATATAACAAAGAAACAAAGAAAATTCTAAATTCCCAAAGATAGTAAAAGTAAAATAATGAAACAGTACCTTTTCTGATCACTTGGCTATTATTCCCCACTCCTCTAATCCTACTTCTGGGGATCTTCTCTGAACAATAGATGGCTCATGAGCCTCTTAATGAGCAATAAAGAGAGAAGTTGATCTTGAGTTAGTCTTCTCTTGAGTATGTCATCTTCATCAAACCTCTTTTCTACCTTTCTATTTGATCTTTTTAGTCTCTTTACTACTTCTTTATATCTCATCACATCTTTGAGCCTCAGTCTCCTTCTATTATATTTGTAATATAGCCCTCGAGAGAACTTGTTTTCATCAATCCTAGCTATAATTAACTATCAAAAGTAATAGTTATGATCTGATGGTAACTAATCTCTCTAAGATTGATAGCTACTGAGACATAATGTCATTTTTTTGAAAGCAAACTTTCTAAGGCCCTTTTTTGCTCTTGAGAGCACTTCTAGAGGAAGTTCTGGTATAGGTCTATTATGGAAAGCTTGGATAAGCTCTTATGAGGTCTCTGTAGTAGTGGTTATAACCACTACTCTGCTACTCAAGTGGTATACACAAGTTCACAACTGGGTGTCTAGTAGTTATCTTTTGAGAAGTCTAACTTATCTCTTGAAATACTGGTGACTTCTACTATAAGTCAAAGCTCTATGTAAGAATTTTCCTTGTAGGTCATAAAGAGCTATATTCTCAAGCAGTTATTAACTATTAGTTGTTCTAATATATGACTTCAGGATAATCTATAGAAAAAAGGACCAGAGACTAAGGGCTTTATAGAATACCCAAAGCTCAATATTCTCCTCCTGGTCTATTCCATTTGCAGAAGTATGAACATATGGCATAATACTTACACATCTAGCATAAGATAAAAAAAAGGTACTATTTCAAAGGATGGACAAAAATAAATGTTAGAAGGTAAATAATAACAAGATTAGTATAAGAGATTTGGTAGTATAGTAATCCTCCTAACAAACATTATGGTCATAAAGGAAAGAGATAGTAGTAGTTAAAGGAAAAAAAGAAATGATGTAATCTTAGCTAGTATGTATCCTAATATAACTAAACTAAAAAATAAATAAATAAATATTAACTTTATTTTTTTTATAGAATGAAATCCCTAATATTGCCATTTTTTTTATCAATGATATTTCAGTTAAAGGTTCTTTTATACACTAGGTAATTTAGGTCTAATTTCTTTAAAATACTCCTTGAAAATCCAAGTATTTGTTGCTTTGTTTATAAATATCTTTAAAATATCAACTGTATTCTTTAGTATATTTAGTATACAAATGGTATATTTTTGGTAGCTAAGTCTTACATTTGAATTCCTTTTGTAGTTGTTATTAAACATTTATGTATTTATAATAGTTATTTTACTAATATAACTCAAGTTTAGAAAATGATAGACTAGCTAGTATATAAATCACTTATATAAAGTTTGGGGTTTTCTAGGAGCATATCACAAATAGTCACTTACTGATTTGTAACTATTAAAACTTCTAGGCTCAAAAAAGCCCCTTTTATGATATTTAGAATAACCCTAAGATAATTAATATTAGTAAAGATATGAAGTTTTCAATATTTGTACATAAACATTGATTAATTATCTATAGATAGTCATTTGTCTTTTATTAGAACAAAGAATAGCCTTTATATAGTTAAGTTATTGCATTTTAGTATAGTCTAAGAGTTAGACCTCAAACTTAATAATATCTTTTATTACTATCTAAACATTGCTTTTAAGTTCTTTTGAGCTTTAGCATTTATAATCACAAATTAATAAGTGACCATTTGTAATAAGTTTACTTTTATATGACATCTAGATAACATAGTATACTGAAAAGGATACAAGAATAATAATTGGATAACATTCATTATGACAAAGAGATAACATAGAGAATACAAGAACTAATATAACATATATATAGGGATTAGTGTAATAGTATAGACTCAACTTTATTCTAGTTTATATAATTCTTTCTTAACTTGAACATTAGGTTCAGAAGGAGTTTATAACATAAGAACAAAGCTACCCAAACATATACATATTTTATTCTATTAACATGATCTCACTCACTATCATCACTGCATTTCTAACCACTATTATAACTTTTTTCTTCAACTCCTTATTCAATGCTTAGAAGAACCTAGAGAAGGAAGCCAAGGACGTCTATGCAACTAGTATACAGAATTTCATAGAAGAAGTCAAGAGAGACTTCATTGACAAACCAACTAAAAGAAAAACAAAAGAACCTGATGACTTTAAAGAAAGTCCAGATAAAGTAAGAGCTTGGTACCAAAGAATGACACTGTTTTTCTAAAGCAACAATATCTTAAAGGAATGGAAAAGAATTGAAATGGCTTTAGAAAAGATCAAAGGAGAAAAGAATAATTGGGCTCAACAATGGGCAGATATGCAAATCAGAAAGTTTCTATCCTTCCAAAAGGAATGGAAGGAGACCAATGAAGACCTTAACATATTGATCATGACTAACAAACTTCCATTCAAGACCTGGGAACAGATAACAAACAAAATGGCATAGTTTTTTATTTCAACAAAGACTCAAACACATGCAATTGACAAATTAACCAAGCTGAAACAAGAAAATCAGTTACTAGAAGACTTTTGGTCAGAATTCGTTACTTAAAAGAAACTCTTTGGCTATAATGAGATTGCATTAGTAGATTTATTTAAGAAAGGAATTCACCCAGTACTGGTATGAAAATTGGTCGAAATTGGTCAACTGAGGAACTCAGACTCATTGGATGATTGGTATAAGAAAGCATTAAGTTTTAAGAGGTCAAGAAGAAAGGCAATTGAGGAGTTTGGAGAAAGGAAGAATTTGGAGAATTTAGGAGATATGAAGAAGAAACCAGTTTTGGACATTCTGAGATGAGACCCCAATGCAATGAAAGTAGACAAGCACAAGGAAATGAGAAGGTATTATAACTATGAAAAAATGGGTCATCTCACTGCAAGATGCTCTAAACTGAGAAAGGAGAGGAAAGAAGAAATAAGAATTATGGAGAATGTGATGAAGAATTTTTCCCCAGGCAGGAAGTAAGCACTGACTCACTTGCCTTTGTAAATTCAAAAATTCAATTACCTGAGGAATCAATGAAAGACTTGTTGGGTTATTTTGGTATAAGAAAATATAAGATAAATAAAGGATACTCAGTAGAATGGATAGCAAAGAAAATCCGATAGAGTATCAAAAAGAAAGCAATTGGCATATTAAAAGTATAGGCCTATAGTTCTAAGAGTGAAAGAATACACAGAAGAGAAACTAAAGGAGTTAAACAGAATAACAGATAATAAAGTCTTATTGGCTCTAAAAGCACTAGAAAAACTATCAGTACTTAGAAAAATAAGAGATAAGCAACTCAATATCTAAGTTAAATTGATAACGACAGGTACTCATAAGATATTTTGCAAACAGGCAATAGTCAATTCAGGAAGTACAAGTTCATGTATAAGCTAGAAGTTCATAAAAGAAAATAACCTCAACATAATTCAACTACCATTCCCAATTACTTATTATAATACTGATAAAACTATGAACAAGAATGGCAGTGTTACAGAAGTTGTCAGAATAAACATGACCATAGGCAATCACCAAGAACTCATTCAACTGTCAGTAACAAATCTTGGTAACCATGACCTGTTTCTGGGATACAATTGGCTACAAAAACATAATCTATCCATTAATTGGATAGACTCCTCAATTAATCTGCAGAATTGTCAACAGTAGTGTAGGAAAATTTATATACTAATAAAACCAGAGAAAGTAAAAGAGGAAGACACCAAAGAAGAAGAGATAGAAAAAGGAAAAAAACTGCTATTTGTCAAGCTAGAAGAAGAGACATGGAGAAGAGAAGAATTAAATATCAGAAGTAGAAGCAAAAGTGTAAAAGAAGTTGAAGGAGACATACCTAAAGAATACAAAGACTTCAATGATCAAGTCTTTAACAAAGCAGTATTTGAAAAGCTACCAGACCAATCCAAATGGGACTATGCCATTAAGTTAATATCTAACATGACATTAAAAGACTACAAAGTATATCCATTAAATGTTAAGGAACAAGAAGAACTCAACAAATTCCTTGAAGAACACTTGAAGTCAGGAAAAATCAGATTCTCAAAATCATCCTGTGCAGCTCTTTTCTTTTTTATAAAGAAAAAGGATAGCTCATTATGACTAGTATAAAATTATTGGCAACTTAATGAAGCAACAATAAAGAACAAATATCTCTTGCTGTTAATCCAAGAATTGATTGACAAAGTACAAGAAGCTTAATACTTCACAAAATTAGATATTTGATAGGGATATAACAATGTGAGAATAAGAGAAGAAAACAAGTAGAAAGCAGTGTTTTGGACAAATTGAGGGCTATTTAAACCCTTAGTAATGTACTTTGGCATATGTAACTTGCCCACAACCTTTCAGCCCATAATAGACACTCTATTTTGTGAATTAATCATAATAGGAAAGATCGTGATCTACATGGACAATATTCTAATCTTTACACAAACCATGGAAGAGCATCGAGACACAGTAAGATAAGTGCTACAGATATTAGTATTAGAGAACCAAACTCTATGCTGGAATTAAGCCAACTGCTCTTTGTTTAGCATTTGATAAAGAGAACTCAATAGAGTTCCTATTAGATTCTATACACTATTTATACATAAAGAGTAACCCTAATCCTTCCCTTTTATTCTGTGCTTCCCTATGAGTCACTTTCCTCTCACGTGTCTATCAATAAGAAAAGAAAAGAAAAAGAAAAGAAAAATAATAATCAGAAACTAAATGAAAAGAAAATGAAAAGAAATATTAAATAATGACTTAGCCATTTTGTCAAGTCATGATACCATCTCTCTCTTAAGTTTCCTTATCTCAAGGAATTTTTTTTTCCTTATAATATGGATCAACCATGTTATCTATCTCCTTCTTATCTTCTTCTATCCATTCTCTAATTCCCAAATTTTCTTTCTTGGTTTTTTCTTCCTCTACAATCGTTTCCATTTTTCTTTTCCCTGATCATTTTCTTTTCTACTATCTCCAGTTTCTCTCTAGCCTACTCCAGTATTCTTGGTCATATCTCTTGTCTGACTATCTAAATAGTTTTCTTGCTATAAATCTTCTTGGCAATTCTTCTAAATGTTTCTTCCTTGTGTTCTTGTCTTGCCACATCTTTCATATCTTGCTGGTATTTCTTCTTAAATTCTTTGATTGCTTCCTTCACATTTTCCAAATTCTCCTTTTCTTTCCAAGTATCTGACTCTGCTGTAAATCCCTTCCAGCATACTAAGTATTTGTCCTTTCCTCTTACTCATCGCTTGTTTAAGATTCTTTTTATCTTTTATTCTTTTTCTCCTTTAATTATTATTAGAGCTAGTTACTCTCTTTTCTGTCCTTCTACCTGCCCTACATATCTATGTATTCTACTGATGTTGACTACTGGGTATATTTTTATTGTACTAGGTAGTTCTAATTCAACCACATTCGTTGATACAATTTTCTTTACTTTGTAGGGCCCCACAAATTTCTCTATCAGTTTTTCTATCCTCCTTCTGACCATTTGATATTTCAGGTCTTTAGTGCTAAGCATTACTAAATCCCCTACTTTATACTCCTTAACTTCTGCCCTTTTCTTATCTATGTTATATTCTGGAAATATGATAATTATGTAATTTCTTTCTCCTAATAATTCTCCTAGAATTAATAATAGTAGGATAGCGTAGTAGACTACTCTCCTCCTATTCTGTACTTACTATAAATACTGAGTAGTTACAGTGTAATTCCTCAATCTGTAAATTAACGTCATTTGGTCCTAAGCCCATCTTGTCCACTTGGACTCCTTCACTCGACTCTTTGGGACCTCTGTCTTGGCGACTTTCTTTACTCTGAAATACACGACCAACCTCACGACCGGAGACTGGGGCGCAACACATAAGTTGAAGCCAAGGTCATTCAATAAGTTGCTCTTTGCCCCGACATCCTTGTCTTGCCGCCAGAGCCTTCTTTCTCTTATCGCTAAGTATATTTCCCTCCAACGTTGTACATTACTCCGGAACGGAGTGTAGTTTCTATCTATTATCCTCTACTTCCGTTCCTCCGAAATTCCGTCTTTGACAGAATTTACAGACTCACACCGGTTCCTGTCGTGTTTAAACTCTGATGTCTCGCCAGTCTGCAGCTCCCTCCTCCGGGAGTAATTCTATTCTCCTCGCTGACCGAACTATTAGTTGTTTCACTTCTGGCCTCCCAAGGAGGTCGAGACATCTCCAATTGGGGATACCTCATACCCTGGTGCGACCCTGCTCATCCCCACCTCTGGTGGAACCTTTGGAATTCCACGGTATTGATCCTTCCACTGTTTCTCATGTCGACGACAATTTGGACTGGGTTGACGCCCCTATACCTGTTCCTACCACTGTGTTCCAAACTCCACCTGTTGCTGACCGTAGCCCCGTTAACAATCAGCTAGCCGAGGCTCTCCGACAACTATCAGAAAACCTTAACAGAGGATTAGCACCAAAGCCTCACCAATTGAAGGCCCGTATTCCGGATATCTTCGACGGCTCCGATCCTCACAAACTCAACCACTTCCTATTCCAATGCTGACTCTTTTTCTGTGCCAACCCTTCGCAGTTCTCCACTGATGAAGAAAAAATCAATTTCGCATTGACCTACCTCTCCAGTGTAGCGCAAGATTGGTTTGAAGTCACATTACAACAGGAAGACCTCGGTTATACGCAACCCTGGCTCTCTACCTGGTACCTCTTTGTGGACGAACTCCGGGTACATTTCGGACTTTTGGACCCAGTAGGGGATGCCGCCAACCTCATCGACAATCTCTATATGAAGCCAGGAGATAAAATTGCCACTTATAACATAGAATTCATGCGGTACGCAGCACAGCTAAACTGGGGTAATTCAGTCCTATGCCATCGTTTCTACCAGGGATTACCAAATCACCTCCAGGATCCAATAGCAAACCGGGAACAGGGCAAACCCAATTCCTTCCAGGCCATGTATCAACTGGCAATCACTTTTGACAATCACTATTGGGAATGAAATCGCGAACGAGATCGTCTCCGGAATATGGAGAAGAACACAGCAGACAGCCATAACTGAAAACAAGGAAGAATGGCTCAGTTCTCTGCCTCCTCACAAAACTCTGCTCCATCTCACCCCCAATCATCCACAGCTCCGCCACAGACCTCACTCTCTCAGAGCTCCCTAAAACCCCCCAGAACATCATCTTCCATCGCCAAATTGCTATCCCCGTCCACCCCGCATGTTGACCTCTCCGACAAATTAGGCAGAGATGGAAAGCTAAACAGTAATGAGCGCAAGCACCGTATCGACAACAACCTCTGCCTATACTGCGGATCGAAGGACCACAAGGTAGACGGATGCCCTAGGAAACAACTGGTAAGGGCACGCCTAACTACTCTGGAGGGACAAGAGACTCCGCTCTCCGAGAACCTCTCGGAAAACTAGAACACGGCTCCCAAGACTCAGCACAAACTAGGAGTCGTGTTGAACTCGTTTGTGCAACTACGAGTCCAATGCATCTCAACGCGTCCGCTCTTTCCAATCCGAATTCTCTCTGTATACCCCTCATCTCTCCCCTAGTGTGTGCTTTGGACCATCTCCAGCCTATACCCATCCGAACGCTGGTAGACTCCGGATCTACATACTGTTTCTTGGACTCTGTTTTTGCTCGTGGACATTCTCTGCCTACTACCCCTACTCCTCCTGTGGAATTATGCCTGTTTGATGGAACCTTGAATAATATTATCTCCAAGGTAGTATCGTTGCCTGTAAAATTCCTTTCTGGTGAATGCATGACTCTTGACTTCTATGTCACCCCGCTTGATTCTTGCTATTCGCTGGTATTAGGTCACTCTTGGCTCACCCACTACAATCTGTTGATTGACTGGGTTTCCGGGTTAATATCCTTTCGACCACCATCTGTACTCCAAAGTCCAGCTTCTGTTCCTCCTGTTGAAACCTTGGTAAATCCTCTGTTCTCTCCAGCAGAAAACCCTCTGCAGTTCACCCCATCTGAGACACCTCCGTCTAACCCCAAGCGACCTCATATCGCGATTATCAGTGCACCAGCCCTACTCTGGGCATCGCGCCTTTTAGGCTCGAAAACATTCTCCCTCCAATTCCGTTCCACAATACAAGCCAAATCCACCACTATCTCCAAGAAAGTCGACCTCTCTGCCATTCCAGAAGAATACCACGAGTATGCTGATGTTTTTAGCAAGTCCAAAGCAGAAACACTCGCCCCCCACCGTCCTTACGACCTCTGAATCGACTTAGAAAAAGATTCCCATCCTCTGCTAGGAACCATCTACTCGTTATCCAAATTCGAACAGGAAGCGCTGAAAGAATTCATCAACGAGAACCTTACCAATGGATTCATCCACTCAACGTCTTCACCTCACGGAGCTCCAGTCCTGTTTGTAAAAAAGAAAGACGGTTCCCTCCAGCTCTGTGTAGATTTTCGCGGTCTTAACAAGATCACGAAAAAGGATCAATATCTACTTCCCCTCATTTCCGACCTCTTAGATTCCCCCCGCAAAGCTCATATCTACACCAAGATCGACCTCCGGCATGTGTATCACTTGGTCTGTATTGCCGAAGGAGACAAATAGAAAACCGCCTTCCAGACTCGCTATGGTGCCTTCGAATGGTCAGTAATGCCATTCAGACTAACTAATGCTTCAGCTGCATTCCAACGCTTCATGAACGACTCGTTCTCCGATCTCCTAGATGTATGCGTAGTAGTCTATTTGGACGACATCTTAATTTACTCCAATGATATCACGCAACACCGGAAACACATCAAAGAGGTACTAAAAAGACTCCAGAAAGCGGGATTGTACACGAAAGCAGAGAAATACGAGTTTCACTCGGACTCTGTCGAGTATCTAGGCTATGTTCTATCTCCATCTGGTTTGACCATGTCCAACGCTAAAGTGAAAACAATTCAGGAGTGGCCAGAACCGAAGAAAGTAAAGGACATTCAGTCCTTCTTAGGATTTGCCAACTTCTACAGACGCTTTATTTTCAACTATTCAGACATAGTCATTCCGCTCACTTGTCTTACCAGAAAAGATACTCCTTGGAATTTCGACGAGGGTTGTAAAAAAGCATTTAATACCCTGAAACAAGCCTTCACCTCCGCTCCTATCCTTACGCATTGGGTTCCGAACGCACAACTCGTCGTGGAAACTGATGCCTCAGACTACGTTCTCACTGCCATTCTTTTCATTATGACTAAAGATAATGAGATTCACCCCATAGCCTTCTACTCCAGGATGTTCTCCGCTCCGGAGCTCAACTACGACGTCCATAACAAAGAATTACTTGCGATATTCGAAGCCTTCAAAATGTGGCGACACTACTTAGAGGGGTCTGCTTCAGCAATTGACATCGTAACAGACCACAAAAACTTGGAATATTTCTCAACAACCAAGATTCTAACACGCCGACAAGCAAGATGGTTGGAGTACCTCTCACAGTTTAACCTCGTAATTCGTTTCTGTCCCAGACATCTTGGCACCAAACCGGACGCCCTAACTAGACGATGGGACGTCTACCCAAAAAGAGGAGATAATGGCTACGCTTCAGTAAACCCTCATAACTTCCATCCAGTTTTTACTCACGAACAAATCGCAGCATCTCTCCGAGCGACTATCCTCACCACCCCGACACTTTGCGCAGCCACAATATTGGATCAAAACCAACTCCACTCCGATATCCTGGCAACACTTCCCTTCGACTCTTCCATCTCCAACCATTTATCCCATCCAGAAGGACGTTGGTCAAAAGACGACGCAGGTTTCCTCAGATTTGACGACAGAATGTACGTTCCAGATAACGCCAATTTACGCCTCCGAGTTCTCCAGTATCACCATGACCATGTTCTAGCAGAACATCTGGGACAGAACAAGACACTGGAACTCATCTGGTGACATTATACCTGGCCAACCATCTGCAACGACGTACAAAAGTTCTGTAAATCTTGCATTACCTGTATGCAATCCAAACCACAGCGTCACAGACCATACGGATCCCTCTAACAACTTCCTATCCCGGAACGTCCATGGAATTCAATTTCTATGGACTTCATTGAGAAACTCCCTTCCTCCTCCGGCTTCGACACCATCCTAGTTATAGTGGATCAACTGTCGAAACAAGCCATATTCATTCCTACCCACGACACTATCACTTCAGCGGAGCTAGCACGCCTTTTCATTACCCATGTCTTTTCAAAGCACAGAGTCCCGTCTCATGTTACGTCCGACCGCAGCTCCGAGTTTGTCTCTCACTTCTTCTGCTCTCTAGGTACCGCCCTGGATATGAGGCTGCACTTTGCCAGTGGATATCATCCAGAGGCAAACGGTCAAGCGGAACGGACCAACTAGACATTGGAACAGTATCTCCGCATATATTGCAATTACCAACAGGACAACTGGTTGGAGCTACTGCCCCTGGCTGAATTTGCATACAACAATGCTCCTAGTGCTACCACTGGTGTCTCTCCGTTCTTCGCCAACAAAGGGTACCACCCTAACCTCTTGGTATACCTGGAACGAGATATAGCTTCCTCTCGAGCCCGTGACTTCATAATCGATCTTGATGAACTACAGAGTACACTCAAAGGAGAAATTGCTAACGCTCAAAGACAATATAAACCCTCTACCGACTTTCGTTAACAACAACCGCCGGACTTCCAAGCCGGGCAATCAGTATTTGTCAAATCACAGTATTTCCATACAACGCGTCCATCGAAAAAACTCTCCAAAAAGTACCTCGGACCATACAAAATAATTGCTCAGCCGGGTCCACAATTGTTCACACTCTGTCTTCCGGAAACAATGAGAGTCATTCACCCTGTGTTCCACGTCTCTATGCTCGAACCAGTCACACCCAACACCTTCCAACAGCATTTTGAACCTCCGCCGGCACCCATGATTGTTGACAGAGAACTAGAATATGAAATCTCCAAGATAGTTGACTCCAAGATTGACTGCCGGAGAGTGTACAAGCTGCTCTACAAAGTTATATGGTTGGGATATGAAGACACCAACAACGACTCCGAATGGTTGCCAGCAACTGAACTGGAACACGCCAAAGAACTAGTAAATGATTTCCATCTCAAGTATCCTGCTAAACCAGGACCATTACAACCCTGATACTATCATTCTACTTCCTCGACTCCGTTTCTTTCAAATTCACTCCAATTCAAAAAAAAAAAAAAAAAAAAATTCCTTCTTTAAGTACTTTTACACATTCCCTATTTCTTTTTCCTTTGCTTTAACTTTTTTTTTTGTTTTTTTCTCTTCTTTTTCCCATTACACTCTTTT
>Ga0153968_1000200_pt1 | contig 12021 bp, 12 predicted proteins | sample TSGA052MetaG_FD_104729 | JGI IMG/M metagenome (GOLD analysis project Ga0153968, IMG submission 104729) | Attine ant fungus gardens microbial communities from Georgia, USA - TSGA052 MetaG | ecosystem: Host-associated > Fungi > Mycelium > Unclassified | place: USA: Georgia, George L Smith State... | reverse complement strand
GCAATAACCTACTGACGAGGAAACGGCGGTGGATATATACTCAGCTCGACATGAGCTGTCTCTGGTTTCGGAAGGCGGCGAACAGCGGGGCATAGCACGGTTTTTTGAGGATATTGATTCGGATCAAACGCGAGAGTATGATGAACAAACAACAAAGTTATGAACACTTGGAAGATGCCAGCGAGGAACTTCATCAGTATGTTAGTAGTAACAGGCAGTTCACGAGTTGTTATATACTTGTCAAAAGATAGTCTAATCATTCTTATGTGACATCATCAATTGATATCATCACAAATATTCTGATCATTCATCATTGGTGTTATCGCAAATATTTCTTTCAAACACACCAGAAAAAAATATATAATGTACCCCAAATCAACAGATGGCTAAAAAGGAGGCCTTGACAGTGTGTAAGACCAGGTTCAATCTAGGGTTGTGCTTAGCAAAGATCCTCTTATCTGAGATACATCCAAGTCTGGTATTATTGCCTTGGATATTGATTTGACAGTTCCTAATTAGTAGCTGTATTGCTATAGTACATATATACAGGAGCTTGTATAGTTAAATCTAGCTTCACTCAAAGATCAACCTAGCTTTCTGGACCTTGATATAGCTTATTGGTGTGACTTCTGAGTTAACTCTTGGACTTACCCTTACAATGACTTCTTGCAAGCAATCTGGGAAGGTCTGAATATTGGAATATTGAAAACTATACCAAAAATAAGTTAGGTTTTATCTTTTGATGTTTTATATAGATCAGATGTTTCAATGTATAATAATAGGCATCTAGTCTAGTATTGTTTCAAAATTCAGGGAGAGTTTCATCATCTTACTGATGCTCTCCTCCCTCATGGTGATCAAACCAATGTATGCACAAATCTATATCCTTGACACAGCAGAGCAGCTCAATGTCAGGAGAGCCAACAACAATAAACTGGATCCTGTGGTAATAGACAATCTTCAGATAATGCTTCTAGACAGTTATCCATATATTAGTCACTGCTGTCATGCATATAAGCTTATCAAGGAAAAACCAGCAGATGAATAGCAAAAGATCACAATTAGGTTGCATGTTCATTTATAGCAAGATCAAAGAACTCACAATCTGCCTACTGCTGAAGAGATTGCAGTTATCATTCCTGAGGAAAGAGTCCATCATGCATTGGATAATAGAGATGTGGTATTACAGGCAAGAGGAGAATGACTTAAACAGAACCATCCTTCATATGCTTGTTGTGAAATGAAACCCTTGTTATTGAATGACATCGAGTTGTCTTGGAAACTCCACTTGCTAGAGCACTTGTTTCAGATATTTACATATAAATATGGGATTGTAGTTACATTTTAATTAAGTCTTTCTATCTTTCCCTCTTTTCCCCTGCACTCAATTTATTTTGCTGTGTCAATGCTACTTTCCATTATGTTCTATTATTTTCAAAGGGGGAGAATAGGTAGCATCCAAGAACTCCAATCTGTGGGGCTCAACTGAGAGAACAAGGGGAGAATAGAAGACAAAGAGATGGAGAGGAATGAGCTTGCTCAAAGGTGGTGTCTGATATATGCTACTATGCCTATTGTCTTCATGTCAGAGATGGTCCTTAGCCATCTCTCTTCTATGATAGAAAGCTATTCCAGTAGTTTGTTGATGATGCAAGTTCAAATTATGAGGAAACTCAACTGGGCTGGAACACACTTAGATCTGAGCTCTACCAGGGACTATAGGATACTGTTGTGCATGATTGGCATGATGAAGAAAATGTTATACCTTTAGGACATAAACTCATTCTTTTTTCTTCTTATATGGGAAGTCCCAGATTTATAACCTAGTTGTTTAGAGATGCTATGGCTATTTATAGACACTTCCACAAACCAGATGCCTTTCTCACTATGACTGCTAATTCCAAGTGGCCAGAAATCATCTACAGTCTTTTCCCTAGACAAACAGCCGCTGATTGTCCTTGTCATGAGTTACCTTGACCATGACCAAAAAAAATATAACATAAACTAGAATCAAACTAAGGACTGATGGACACTTTTAGATTAAACAAGAACAAATAGCATAACTTGTATATATAGTATAGCACAATTAATCAAGATCTTCATTGAGTTCTCTTCTAACCCTGAAGAGCTTTCTTGATTCTAACTCAGAATTAAGGTCTTAAGTCAGTCACTGACAGTCCTAATATTATATCATGGGTCTTTGAGTAGAAGAAGAGAACTATATCAACTTAGCCTAAGATAACTTAATCACCCTCTAAGTCCGAGTTGACAAGAAGAACTCAATAGAGTCCTTGTTAGATTTTGTATACTATATACACAAACAGTAATCCTAACCCTACTATAATGTTCTATGCTCCCCTATGAGTCACTTTCCTCTTGCACATCTGTCTTTTTTTTATTTTTTATTTTATTTTTAAAATCAATGATTTATTATATGGGGCACATAAACAGACTGTAGTAAGTACAAAGTACCTACTTAGATACACAAACAAAAGAAAATAATATAGGTGAAAGGAAATGAGCTATGCTTTTACTCTTGGGAGTTGTGCTACAGTAGGACTCTATCCATTGTCAAAGTTAAACACTTCAGGTGTCATAACTTGGCAAAATGGTTAAGTCATTATTTAATTTTTGTTTTCTTTTTTTTATTACTAAGGTAGAGTATAGGAAGATATCACATGACAGTATTGCTTCTTTCACTCTTACCTCCATCACAGATAGTAGTGCTGAAAGGGTACAAAAGGGAATTGCATACTAGGACAAACAAAACAATGATATGCTAGCTCCCAATTATGTGCTAAAGGTCTAAGGGGAGATTATCAAAGTTGAAGGTTTATAAATAATTAGAGAAATAAGAATTATATGCAGTTCCAGTAAAATATATGTTGGTGGTTGTAAAAGGATTGTAAGATCTCTCTAGATTGTTGTCACATAGCCTCACTAAGATGTCAACCTTTACATACTGTGACAAAAGCTTCTCTGGAAAATACAGTTAGTTGATTACTCATGAACTCTTCACACTCAGTTGCCCCCTTGTCTACACCCCCAACACTGAATCTTATAGGTATGATACAATCTAAGTGTGCATCTAGCCAAGCTTTCCCAGCCTGCTGTCCTCTCTGAAGCCTACCCGAGTTGCATCTGTGCCTTCTCCCTAGATTGAGTTCTGGATATATTCTGTGTTCTTCTCAAGACACCCCACTAGTCCTAGTCTTCTTACTCTCAATAGATCTGCATTCACAATTCCAGAGGCAGTGTAAATGGAGGTAGGAGTCAAGAGATTCTTCTCTGATCCAACTGTACTCTGGATACTATATTAAAGATATTACAAATAGCTGAAACTCAAGAAATGAGATATAAAAAGGAAGCTATTACTACTTTTAGGATTCCATTGACTCCTTTCTCTCTTAAGTCCTCCCAAAATCCCACTAATGACGCAGCCCTCTCCTTTCTTTGTGATGACACGTTCTCTCACTAAGTCCTTCCTATCAAATATGACGTGTCTTCATCACTGCTTCCTTTTAGAATATTCTTCCAGCTTCCTCTATCATACTCTTGATGCTGCTTTGTAATCTGGACTTCTTCAAATATCTGTTAAACAGTTAGCAAGTCCCAATAAATGTCTAGTATCTCCAAGTCACGTCCTAGAGGTCATTTATCTAAATATAATCTATCTGATGCCATCAATGCTTATTTACAAGCACAAAGTCTATCAGTCTAAGTTCTTCATCTGAGTAGTACTGGTCCTAGAGTACAAGTTTACTATCTTTCTAAGTTGGTCTATCCAAAAGTGGATCTAGAGCATAGTCCCTTAGTAACTCTCTTAGTAACCCAATGCCAGTTCATTTTAATTTCTTCTCAAGGTCTCAACACAAGCTCTAGGTCGATTATCACCTGCTTAATGTACTCATCATATAATGTTACATTCTGAGAATATAGAAAGGGTTCTAGAGCAAATTCCAATTAAGAATCCATTGTTATAAAGCTTATCAAATGTTATCTTCCATGGAAAATTTGCTTGCGGTGTAACAGCGCCTGAGTGTAGAATAGTGAATTTCAGTTTTGTTAGCCTCTTCATAAGTACTGAACATACCAACAAATATCTCACCGACTCAGCAGTCGACTTATCATGGGGTAGACCCCCTTCCTGCCCTAGCATCGGAGGACCCAGAAGTGCATCCCCATTCCCTATGAACTCTTCCCCCCCTTAGAAGTCAACTATGCTAAGCATGTTTTTGTGCAAAATAGTATAAATGTCAAACTTGATACCACACCCAATCTCACTGACCAACACTTGTGAGCAGACCAAGCTGATAACAGGGCCACCTTCTCTCAAAGCAATGTGTCCCTCAATCAAAATGAGGTGATTACACCTGACCCTGTAACATACCTTACTGGTGCAAACTTCACGATGAACCTTGTCAATCTAGAACCCTCTACCATCCCATATCAAGCTAATCAACCTATGGACCCAATGCTATGGGACAGTAACTTCAGTTCAATTTCCTTATTTGGCACAATTGAGGTTTTAGAAGGCGATGCCAAGAACATTGTATGTTCTCTTCAAAGAATTGCCATCTTCATCAAACAGAGACCCCTTGGCAACAAAGACGGCCTAGATATCCCTCAGATTTCTGATATTGGATTTGTAGCCTAGAACCTTATCTTGGCTATATACAACTCTGGATAGAACAAACTCATGGCAGACAGCAACTCGAGAACCTTTCATCAATGCATTGCATCACAATTCAACAGGAGAAACCCAAAAGACTCAAAGGCAGGCAATATATCTCACTTGGCAAATATCTCCAAGATTCCTCCTCCTATTCCCCCCAAGCCTAGTACAATCATTCTGGCTAAATCCAAACTAGTCAAATCTAAACTAGGCTCAAAGTTATTTGCTCAAGCGACAAAAGGCAAAGTAGAAAACATCCTGAAAGTCAAAGAGGCCTTTCTCAAATTGGTGCCAAAAAAGATAATTGAAATCCATAATATTGCCCAAGGCATCAGCCATAAGGCTTGCCCCAAACTCAATATGACTACTAAAGGGCCTTCTAGGAAGCAAGTTATTATTCCTATAAGCCAGGATAATTCAAATATAGTCATTTCATGTGCTAACAAACATATTTTCAATATCAATAGACTTCTCAAGTCTACGAAATCAAATGTGACAGCAGACTTCATCTAGTCTGATAGTATAGGAATTATCATAACTACTAATCAAGTCACCTCAGCATTAGATATGAACATCATGGAGAACTATATTAAAGATTCCACCAATATCAATACCAATGAGGTTTCTCCTCCACAACTCCCCCAATCCAAATCATACCTAAAGATCCTGGGCATACTATATCTAACCAATAATGGCACCTCTATCACCCACAACCAAATCGAAGAGGTTATCAAGAGAATCTACTTGTTCAACGACATCACATTAACATCTAGCCCCCACATTATCAAAGTGTCTTCTAAATCTAACATGGCTATTATCTGGATTGATATATGGGACTCCCAAATGGCACCAAAGCCAAAATCTAATCAACAGATGCTTCAATATAGGCAAGCACATAGCCAAAATTTGTAGAACTAATATGAACCCCAGTGTCCCTCAATATAAGAACTGCTGAAAGTGGGACCACACTACTTTTGCTTGTCATTCACATGGATCAAAATGCCAGAAATGCAATAGCCCATACAAAGTCGAGCACCACAGAGACCTAACATAGTACTACAAAGCAAACTTCAAAATAAATCCCCCTAGACTCGAAACAAAAGCAAGCAAACCATGCTTTCACTCTTTCAAATGTATCAATTGCAAGAGCAAACACTCTGCTGATGATGTTAAATGTCCATTTTGGAGGAATCAGTTTAACTGTGAGTGGCATTCAAAAAAAGTGCAGGAAGCCCATGGAATCAGGACCAATTCAATTTGCCTAGCTGTAGGTGGTAAAAATCTATGATTGAGCAAAGCCTTAAGATCTTCTCTCAGAACATCAGGAAAAACAAAGTACTGATTAACATCATCTTAGAAAATAACAAAAACTCAACAGATATTGTATTTATCTAAGAACTGCCTAGGTCCCTTATCAGACAAGTCCCTAGTCACACAAACCCTGCAAGCGATCCTATTTTTGGTATGCCCAACCACCCCAAATGGACCCTATTCATCTGCCCCAATCTATCACAAGACAACTACCCCATGTCACCACCTACATCAATAAAAAACTGTCAAAGCTTAGATTTGTTCTGCGTCTTGACATCATCAACTACTGAGACATTAATGTCTTGGCCTTCCACTCTGACTGCAATACAAACTTCATTATTAACATCTACTCTAACAGCAATCAAACTGCCTTACATTTCTTGTGTCAAAATATCATCAGTTTGGAAGGTATGATTATCATGACAGGTGATTTCAATATTAGGGACAGTAACTGGAACCCCAACTTCCAACACCATTCCACCCATACTGAAGACCTCCTCACTATCACCAGTAGCTTTGGCTTGGAGCTCTCTCCCCCTCTGAACCCTGGACCTACTAGATTTGCAAACAACACATGGGACTCTAACTTTGTTATAGATCTTGTCTTCCTTCCTCCTGACAATAGAGGATTTGGACAACATATGCTTCACCCTGACATTTGCAAACCTTTTGACTATGTTCCACTCACTATCAAAGTAGGCATCACAGAAACTAACATCGACCTTAGTTTCAGGTCAATCAGTAAAGATAATGAGAAAGAGGAAAACTTCATAGCATTACTTATCAATGGCTTCTCTAACATAAATTCATTGAATATCACAACTAAAGAGAAATTGGAAAGAGTATTCCAGCAGATGGCCAATACTTTCAAAGAGTCTTGGAACAACTATGCAAAGCTAAAACACATCACAAAGCATTCAAAAGAGTGGTAGAACTAAGACTGTACCACAGGTCTCAATAGATACCAAGCATCAGGTGATCTCCAACACTGGAAGGAATTCAAGGCTGTTATTTGGGCTACCAAAAAAAGTTCTTCAACGATAAAATATATAAAATTGCATTCTCAAATAAAAAACCCTGGGATTTAATGAACTGGGTTTGGAAGAAATTGATGCCAGCTATTGAATCCATTTTGTATGAGAATCAACCCTGCAACACCCTTCCAGACCTATGGTATGCCCTCCATAACTTCTATAACTCTGCTGAGAACAGACCTGTTGACACCCACTTCCTCAATGAAGTCCCCCAAGCAAATCCCATTGATTGGCCTGCCTTTTCTAAACAAGAATTCAAAGATGCAATAGCTAAGTGTTCATTGTTATCTGTCCCAGAACTTGACCACATCTCTTGAAAACATTTTAAAACCCTATTTGCTAGCAACCTATGCTTGGAGAAAATAGTAAACATTGTTGATGCTTATATCAACTTAGAGTTTTGGCCATCTTACTTCAAAGCTGTCAATACTGTTATTATCCCCAAGCCAAATAAGGAGTCATATAGCACACCCAAATCCTTTCACTTTATTATCTTACTCAATACTGCTGGTAAGCTTATTGAGAAAGTTATTAGCAATCAACTCCAATTCCACATGATAGACAATGGTTTTCTTGACCTAAATCAACTTGGTTGTTATGAGATCCCCAAGAAGGAACAAGTTTCCTATGCATTCAAACACTTGATTGCAAATATCAAGTTATACAATGCAGATAAGATATAAATAGCGTGGAAACTGAAGTAACCATATCATGTGACAAGATCATGTGATTGTAGAACATTCTAGAAGGGCATGTGATCATGGACTAGTAGTGTACAGCCACTTGTAAAAGTAGTATAAGTAGGTAGTCAAATCCAACAGAGAACTCTATCGAGTTTTTCCTAAACACTCACCTCGAGTGGTCCTTGAGTCGTTAAGACTTAGTGATAACAAAAGAACTCGATTCCACTCCTGAGCACTGATTACCTTGATCCCTGCTCATATTCGTTCTACGTGCAGTTGGCTTAATTCCAGCACTGCGAGCGAGTATCTCCACCACCACTTATTCTCTCATCGCCCTTGCTAGTGAGCACAGCGCTCATAAGCCTCTTGGATAGCGGGCCCTAGCTGTAAAGGGGACTTCTCAGTCAGAAGAGACTGAGGAGGAGACTGAACACCAAGTCTAGGTGTTCTGTTCAAGTCCTGACCTGTTAATTGGGCCTGCTAGTTACATTTTTCTCTGTATAAGCTCCGTGCTGTCATCCATTATGACAGGTACATGCAGGAGATCAGTGGTCACTTTTTAAAAGGCCACTTAGTTTAGGGGTTTCCTCCTTAGGGAAAATCGCGTACACCTTTGATTAGGGCAGTAGTTAGTAAGGAAGTAGGAGTCTAGACAGGAGAAGATCGTGCTCCCTGTTAGACGTAGCCTTGAGTTCGCTCTGGATCGAGAATCGGACCAAGAAACTGAGTCCGAATACGAATTATCATCTTCCCCATCACCACCACCATCACCATCACCACCGCTGCCCTATGACATGTCGCAGCAACAACAACAACAATCAAGGGGAGAACTCTCCCAAGTACCCACCCCACAACCACTACCACCAACCCACGAGGAACAACTCCTCGCCATGATCGCCACCTTGCAACAGCAGGTCAACACCATGCTCCTCCAACAGCAGGGGAGCAGAATAGAGGTTGCAAGGTCTCAAGTATTTAGTAGAAGAATAGAGGATATGAGCATGTTCATCAATGCAGCTCGTATTTACATCAGAATGAAGATGACAGAAAAAGCAGCAACGACCCAGGTGGCCTGGGTATTGTCCTACATGCAAGGGGGAGTAGCAGAAGCATGGAAGGACAATTTGATGGATGAGTTAGCAAAAGAAGAGTCAGAGATAGAATCAGTAGAGCAGTTGTTCACAAAAATCAGGAATGACTTTGGAGAGACATCGGAAGAGGAGAGAAAGATAGAACAGTTGTGAATGATAGAGCAGGGAGGAAGGACGTGCGATGAGTATGTTCAGGAGTTCAAAAAAGTTGCTAGGGGGAGCGGCTATGAGGGTCGATCCCTCATTGAAGAATTCAAAAGAGGCCTTAATGGGGCCATCAGAAGAAAACTAGCAGAGGCAGAAGAACTGCTGTCCATCATAGGAGAGTGGCAAGGAAGAGCGGTAAGGTTAGATAGGAACTAGAGGCAAAGTAGGGTGGAGGAAAGGATGTTGGGGAGGAATACGGTGCACCCAGGGGGAAATGCGCAGCCAAGGGGAAGTTTTGGGAGAGGATCATATAGAGGAAGAGGGGGGCAAATAACCTGGTAGGCAGGAGTTCCGCATACAGGAGGAAATAGGGGAGGAGGAGAAAACTTATTTAGCAGAGGAGGAAATCAAACAGGTCCAGAGAGAGACCCAAACGCAATGGATGTCGACAGAGGAAGAGGAGGGGACAGAACGTGTTATCACTGTGGGAAGTTTGGCCATATGGCCCGAAACTGTTGGGAGAGAAATAGAGCAAGAGTAGTGGAGACACCACAAGAGTCGGCAAAAGAGAATGGAGGTCAGTAAGCTCTCGGCTAGTCTCCTCAAATTTGTACAGTGTATTGCGCCCGGAAAAGCTGGGAAATAAATTAAATTTTGCAAACAATACTGAGAGAGTAAGAGATGTGCGGCGCACCTTATGGCCGCTAAGAAAAGTATGAATGAAAGTGGGATTAGAGAAGCTAGAAAGTCATGACGGGATAGCAGTAAAAGCCCTGCTAGATAGCGGAGCAACAGGTCTATTCATGGATACGATCTTTGCGAGAGAGAAGGGGTTCAAAATGGAAAGAGTAAAAAAACCCCTAATAGTCAAAAACATGGATGGGACAATAAATGTGGGAGGAGCAATAACGCACCAAGTTGAGTGCAACATGTTCTTTAAAGGACATGTAGAGAGAGTTAGGATGGACATATGCAACCTGGGAAAGACTGAGGTTATATTAGGGATGCCGTGGCTAGTGGCCCATAACCCAGAGATAGATTGGGAAAAAGGGGAGGTAAAAATGACGAGGTGTCCACCTATATGTGGAAAAAGAAAGCAAGAGGAAAGGAAAAAGGAAGTAAAGAAGATAGAAAAGGATGAAGATAAAGAGACACTGAGGAAATTAGTGCCCAAAAGGTTTTGGAAGTGGAAGAAAGTCTTTGGGAAAAGAGAGTCAGAAAGAATACCAGTGCGAAAGGCCTGGGATTATGCGATAGAATTGAAAGAGGGGTTTACACCAAGGAAAGGGAAAGTGTATTCATTGTCAAGAGAGGAAAGGGAGGAAGTGCAAGCATTCGTGGAAGATCAACTGCAAAAAGGGTACATCCGCCTCTCCAAATTGCCACAAATATCACCAGTACACTTTGTGACAAAAAAGGATGGGAAAAGAAGGATAGTACAAGATTATTGTCATGTAAACCAATGGACGATAAAAAATGGATACCCCTTACCACCTATTGCAGACATACTGGATGGAGTAGGGAAGAGAAAGGTGTTTATGAAGTTGGATCTAAGATGGGGTTATAACAATGTCCAGATCAAGGAAGGAGACGAATGGAAGGTAGCATTCACAATGCATATTGGAGCTTATGAACCCACAGTTATGTATTTTGGGCTGACAAACTCCCCCACTACCTTCCAAACAATAATGAACGACCTATTCCGAGATCTCATTAATCAAGGGGATACCATGACCTTCATTGATGACATTTTAGTAGCCACAGATACAGAGGAGGGGCACGACAAGTTGGTAGACGAAGTGCTCAGGAGGCTAGAAGAGAATGATTTGTTTGTAAAACCGGAAAAATGCAAGTGGAAGGTCAGAGAGGTAGAATTCTTGGGAGTAGTGATTGGCCAAAAAGGGGTAAAGATGCAGAGGGAAAAGGTGGAATGAGTTCTCAATTGGCCGGTACCGAGAAATGTCAAGGAAGTACAAAAGTTCCTAGGCCTCGCCAACTATTATAGAAGGTTCATAAAAGACTTTGCTAGAATAGCAGCACCGCTGTTACGCTGTACAAAACTTTAGGCAAATTAAGTGACATTCTGCACCTTAATAACAGGAATAACCAGCTCGAGAGACGAGCTCGGCCCCCCAGAAACGCTCCTCTAGACACCTAGTCGTGGACTTGAGCATCTAGCTCAAGTAGCATGGTAGTGGCTGTGACCACTGCTACATATGCCTCATAGATGCTTGCCCAGGCACCCCGTATCGGATACCTAATGGATCTCCCTTCTAGAAGTGCTCTCGAGGGTGGAAACGAACTTAGGACAGACTACACGATCTGAACGACATCATGCCACAGCTGCCAGAGGTCCTATTTAAAGAACAGTTATGATCAGATGTGGGCCATCATCACTGATGGCTAATTATAACAAGATCAAGAGAGTCGTACCATCGTGAAGTCGCCTCGTAGTGGCGGTAGAAGGAAACCGGAAGATAGAAGAGTGAGAAGTGCATCACAGAGGTAGGAGGAAGGACTGGGAAGCTGAGAAGAGAAGTAGTAAGGAGATTAGATGAAGAGAACGCGTGCGAGAACGAGACGGCTCAAGACCGCCATCTCTGTCTACAGTCCGTCGAAACGCTCAAGGCCCGACCATTGTGCGAGGAAGGGTCGCCAGAGTAGGGTTAGTTGGTGTCTGGGAGGAGCGCCGTATTGTCATTACGGCCTTGCTAGAATTGGGAATTCAGAGGTTTTCTTTGTCTCACTTTCTTTGTTGTCTTTTTGCTTTGTAATCATAATAAAATACTCTAGGGCACAGGAGGGAGAGAGCATCATACCCCTATCATCATCCCTCTCTGTTGCTCGAGAGCTTAATGGCTATTCTTGAGTGACTGAGTTTCTAGTTTTTTTGAGTGTTCTAGCTTCCTTTCTAAAAAAACCCACCCAAATTCTCCCTCGACGGGAATTCGAGCCCCAATGGACTTGGGCATTTGCTTATGCTAGGAGTTAACAGCTCACTACATGTCATTGGAGTCGGCTTCCAGTTGTACAGTCAGCTGAAGAAGAGCCCACACGACGTCACGGGAGTTCTAGGTAGT
>Ga0153968_1000199_pt1 | contig 12030 bp, 7 predicted proteins | sample TSGA052MetaG_FD_104729 | JGI IMG/M metagenome (GOLD analysis project Ga0153968, IMG submission 104729) | Attine ant fungus gardens microbial communities from Georgia, USA - TSGA052 MetaG | ecosystem: Host-associated > Fungi > Mycelium > Unclassified | place: USA: Georgia, George L Smith State... | reverse complement strand
CACAAGTTCTCGCGAGGTTTGGAATGCTTGATGCGAAGCCTGTCTCAACCCCTTTAGCTGTCAAACATGGTCTATCTACGTCTCAGTCTCCATCCTCTGAAGCAGAGCTGAATGAATATTCAAATTTCTCTGGAGGCATTTATTATCTATCACTGGTTGGCTCACTGTTATATGCTACACAAACTCGTCCAGATATCTAATTCTCTGTCAACCTCATCGCTCAGTTCAGTGGGAATCCTGGTATTCCTTATCTGGAAGCTGCAAAACATATTCTTTGCTATCTTAAGGGCACTCAAGATTTTTCCCTGGTTTTAGGATGTCAAGGGAAAGATGCTGTGGACATTGTTGGATGGACTGACTCAGATTGGGCTGGTGATTGTCAGTGTCTAAAGTCCGATGACTGGAATTAAGCCAACTGTCTCTTTGTTCAGAGTTTGACAAAGAGAACTCGATGGAGTTCTCGCTCATTTCTCTATCTACTTATACACTTTACTACTGTAGCTATGTGCTTACTCTCTCATGGTCCTTATGTTACCCTAGTCATGTGACACACTGTGACTGTGACCCATGATGTGACCATCTGTGACTATCCGTCACACCATTGTGACATTGTGACAAAGTCATGTGACTCTTTCCCGTGCTCCACCTTGTAGTTGTAAGTCCAATTAAAGAAAAAAAAAAAAAAAAGAATATAAATAATGACTTAGGTGTTTTCCCAAGTCATGACAGTGATGTTGACTCGAGATACTCAGTGGGAGGTTTTGTCTTTGATGTAGCTAGAGGATGCGTTTCTTGGTCTTCGAAGAAACAGGTGTCTGTTGCTACCTCCTCTGTGGAAGCTGAATATATGGCATCAGCAAATGCAACAAAAGAAGCAGTATGGCTTCGAACACTTCTTAAGAAAGTTGGTTATCCTCAATCCCAAGCTACTATTGTGCATGCTAATAATCAGGGTACAACAGCCCTTGCTCAAAATCCCATATTTCACTCTAGAGCTAAGCACATCGACATTCGCTTCCATTTCATCCGAGAATGTATTGAGAGGAATGAAATAAAACTATAGTATATTTCCACTCATCAAATAGTTGCTGACATTCTCACCAAAGCCCTCCCTCGTAAGGCATTCAAAAAATTTTGTGAAGCTCTTGGAGTCGTCAAGGTCTCTTGTTGAGTGGGAGTGTTAAAGATTGCAATTTGAGACCGGTTTTGGGAGAGTTTCAGTCGCTGGTATCACTTCATTCCTATCACAAAAATTTCATCTTTGTCAGCATAAATTTTCATTAGTTCTTAAAATGTAAACACACCTTCAGTTGAAGTCCAACTCACTTCGTTTAGACTTCAGGTGTGTATTAATTACCTTTTATTTGTTAATAAATGACTCACTTTGTTTGGACTTCAGGCGTCGTCCTGTTGATTGTTGAGGTTTATACGTGCACATTCCCTCCCCTGCCTATATATCTTAAGAGAAATACACATTATACCCCTGGATTTCACTATTGGAACCCACTCTAGAGACCTCCTACAAGCCCCAGACATAATCTAGACCCAAGATTGGGTACTTCTATTAGATAGTTGCCAAGCTGCCACATGCTAGAATAGCATATACCTCAGGAGGCAAGACTAATGAGCTAGCATCAGGTTTCTCAGAGACAGACTATCAATGTTAATACTCTAGAACTTGGAGGTTAAAGGATATCTCTGGAATGCAATATAATTTCAATCTAGAGTGGACTTGGACTAATATGATACCAAGATGACAGATTAAAAGTCTATCAATGGCTAATGATCCCATCACTACTAGACTCAGTCAGAAAGTGGACATGCCATAGAGCAACAGAAATATAGATGACCTTCGTATGCACTTGCACATGTTTCTAGATCATATTCGGAGTAGAAGGAAGCTAGTTTGAAGGTTAGGGGATGTCAGGCAGGAGTGAAGTATAGAGATGGAGTAGAAGCACATGGCTATGACCAGTAGACATAAAGGATAGGGAGGTGACATCTGCCATGTCCACATAGCGATATCATAGAGGAGAGAAGTAAGAGAGGCTGAAAGAAGAAGGAGTTTTCTTTTTTATTTATTTTTAATTAAGTCTCATTAGTTTGTACTTTTAATATAACACTCAGAGAGCCCAAGAGAAAGGCAATAGAATCTTAACACCTGCCACTATCTCAAGGGTGTCATGACTTGGCAAAACAGCTAAGTCATTATCTCTTTTTCTTTATTTTATTTTATTTTACCTTGGACTTACTATATAAGAAGGAGTACAGAAAAGTGTTATGTCACAAGTGTCACATAGTTGCTGTTATATGACAGGAAGTCACAACATCATGTCACATGACATCACATGATGGGTCACATGATAAGTGTGGGAAAGTAGTACACAGACTATGTAGTAGTTGTATAAGTAGTATAGAAAATCTAACAGGAACTCTATTGAGTTCTTCTTGTCAACTTGGATAAGGAGTGGAATTAAGTTATTATGGCTAAGTCCTTACACCAGAACTCAATTCCACTTCTAGAACACTATTTGCCTTGGACCTTGCTCAATCTTACTTTCATTTTTATCAACCCTCAGCTAGTAGTTATCACAATCACTGTAAGGGGACAGCCTAGAGTAGCTTAGATAACCTGGTATAGGTGAGTATCATCTAGCTTGCCCTCGGATCCTCGGAGTCTGCTATTTATAGTTCCCTTTCCTCTTGTTCTCGTTGCTATAGTTTGTACTATGTAGCCTTATTAGGTATGGTAGTTATTAGTGTCTTGATCTGTGTTCCCATAGCGACTGGCACACAGGCCAAGCTAGTCTAGTATATATAGTTAGTGATGTACAGTAGAATACCTTACCTTAACATTGATTAGAGCTTCTGGGCTATTCATTGCTCTAACTTAAGATGTCTCTTCCACTAATCGTCAAGTATGTTCCAGGATGCCTCTGAGTGCCCCCTTATAATCACTAGCCACCTCCATATATAGCTGGGCCCTTGGCTTAAAGGGACTTTGTAGTCAGTTAGGGACTGTAGATAGAAGTACAGTACCAAGCTTGGATATTGGCACTGAGACCTGACCTCACAATCAAGCAGTGTTTAGTAGATACTTGTACTGTTCTTAGTATAAACCTTGTGCTGTGCTCCATTATGAGTGGTACACACAGAGAAGTAACAGTTACTTTTAGAAGGCTGTCTAGAGTAGGGATCCTCCCTGTTGAGGTGATAGTATAACTATATTACTAGGGTAGTAGTCAGTAGGGCAGTAGATGTCTGGTTGGGTAAAGATCTTGTGCTCTAACAGATGTAGCAGTAGTAAGATCAAATCATTAACTTCATACCCATCTTGAAACGTTACCATAATATCTCAAGAACAATACAATTCATTGATGAGCAACTTGCTCAAATAAAAATGCTCTCTCTCCAAATTGAGGGAAGAACTCGAAGGAAGAAAGGGGAAGTTGTGTTTCAGTTGCAGAAAGTTCAGGCACCTAGTCCAAAACTGCAGAAATAAAGGAAAAGAAGAAAAAGGAAAAGTTATTTCCCAAAATAAGTTTGAGGTGTTGAGTAGTAGAGTATGTAGAATATTCTTGGATATTAGTAAGCAAGTCAAGTCATGTAGATGAACACAGCCATAGGGCTCTCTAAAAAGACCCATTGTTTTCCATTTTGCTATGTAATTCCATTCTTCTACGAGTTCACAGAATATTTTAGTAGTATTCATCCTAGTATAAAAAGGAACATATCTACCATTAGAAAGACTAATACAATCTACCTTTATATCTCTATCCTCAGCTTCACCCCATAATCTCTACAGAGTAATAAGGTATGGGGTGGAACTAAGAAGACAAGAGACAGAAGAGAAAGGCTGGGTAATAGAATGTTTTAAATATGGAGAGAAGGGACATAAGTACAGAAAGTGTCCTCTTTGGGAAGGGGAAAGAAAGATGTAAGTAGTAGAGGAGGCAGTGCATGTGGCCATGCCATAAAAGGTGCAGCAAAAGGAATGAAGAAGGAGTCTGGTGTGTGTCTTATGACAAAAGGCATAGGAGTACTGTGGGAAGGACATTCCTGATGAGACATGCCTATCAGAGTTGGGGTGGTATTATCACAAATGGTCACTTACTTATTTGTAATTGGTGCTTTAGAATCTTGAAAGGTTCAAAAATGTGAAGTTTAGATAGTAACAAGAGATGTTGTTAAGTCTAAGGTCTAATCCTCAGACAGGGAGTCCTTATATATAGAAAAGTAATAGTCTGTATACTAGGACAGATCATCACATATTACTATCTATTTTTCTACATATGGTAGTGCCTTTGTGCTATAAATAGTGATAACCTAACCATATGGAGGCTATTCTTTGTTCTAAGAAAAGGACAGATGACTATTTATGGGTAATTAATGAAGTCTATGTACAAACATTGAGGCCTTCATATCTCCACTGATATTGATTGCCCTGAGGTCTTTTTAGGCTTATTCTAAGTAGTATGAGGAGGGCTTCTGATGAGTCTAGAACCAAAGCATTGATCATGGTGGTTTCAGAGATATTGGCAATTTAATAAACAGTCCTATGGTGGTTACTAGTTGATCTGCCTAATATCTCAGCCAATATTGATTGTTTTGAGATGTGACTGGTATCTATTGAAAGGTCTTTTCAAGGGCTTTCTGTAGCCATTGAGACTGTGAGAATCGTCAAATAATTGATGGAGATATGGCTGAATGAAGTTTGTGACAGTTTCCTACTCAGTGAAATCGTAGCTGTTAAAAGTGCAAAGGAGACTGAGAGTCTGAGACATCATTGTTTACCTAGTAAATTATGGAAAGAACATGACATCAGCAAGAGATTTTTAAGACTTAGAAGTGAGTGTAGAGTACTAAGTACTTGTAAGGGCGACTAGGGCACAAGACTCCAGGAGAATTCTCAGATATATTACAGTCTGTGATTATGATACAACTCATCTCCAGGAGAATCCTCAGAGATTAGGATGAGGCTCCTGAAGAGATCTTCTACATTATATATACTAGGTTTACATTCTTTAGTATCAGGGTCAGTGTAATCGAAGCTATACTAGTGTGTTTAAGTATTACTTTAGTAATACTTGAACAGGCTTAGGCTGCTCCGAAGTATCACTATATGGTTTAGAGGTGGAAATAGAGCTGTCCCCTTACATTCACCCTCCCTTCAAGATTGCTACATCTTAGAGCAATAGACTTAGAATAAAAAATGTTGTCGAACTCCGCATGCTGGATGTGTCTTAGAGCACCAGGGTGTTTGCAGTGGAACTCCACTGTCAGTTCTGGAGCAGAGACTTCAGAGGCAGACTCCCAGGAATTGTGTTTGTGACTATATCCTTTCCACTTAATAAGATACTGGAATCTTCTCTGGTACTAACGACTGTCAAGTATCTCCTCTACTTCCTACTCTGCTTCTCTATCAATGACTATTGTAAGAGCAACTGGAGCAGAATACTCTAGGAGATTCCTCAGTTAATTATAGTTTAGGAAATATGTTACAACCTACCTCCAGAAGATTCCTCAGAGAATTAGATGAGGCTTCTAGAGGGAATAATCTACATTATATATATTACAGTGTCCTCGCGTCCCTGCATTTGGTAACCAGGGTCTGAACAATGAAAGTGCGCTAGAAGGCAATGGAGTGTTCTTGGAATGATGGGGGTAAGACCAAATATTACTTAGTAATATTTGATCAGCTGCAGGGTCACTCCGAAGTCATGTGTGAGGGGTCCTCTTATAACTATGGGCAGTGGGTAGTCTGTCATTTTCCGTCCTATAATCAGATTGTCTGGAGCTGGAGTAAGCTTTACTACATTGAATACTGGATAGAGTTGCTTTATCCAGTGTGGCAGTTTTAAGCGATAGGCTATAGGTCCAATCTGCCGTTCTACTACGAAGGGGCTGAACCATCAATGTGAGAGTTTCTGCGAAGAGTACATAGTCCAGATGTCTGATGCATCAAGGAAGACTTTATTGCCAGGGTTAAACGCTAGAGCCAGAGCTCTTCTTCAGTTGTAGTATCTTTTCATGTTGTCCTGTGCCTTATGGATTGCAGATTTTGCTTCTTCGATTGCTGTTCTCATCCTCTCTGTGAATTTGTTAACTGTCTCCAGACTAAAAGGGTTCTGTTGGGGTTCAAAGCCCATGTGAGGAAGCCTTCCGGTGTTGAGCAGGAATAGAGGCTATTGAGTAGTGGAGTAGATGTAATTGTTATGCTGGAACTCTGCCAGGGGTAAGAGGTTGTATCAATTGTCTTGTCACTTGTTCACAAAAAGCCGAAGGTACTAGTCTAACTCCTGGTTGACACGCTCTGTCTGTCCATCGGTTTAAGGATGCCAGGCTATGGAAGACACCAACTTTATTCCTAGCAGGCAGTAAAGTTCTCTGGTGAAATGAGCTACAAACTGAGGTCTGTGGTCTAAGACTACATACATCAGAAGGCTGTAGAGCTTTCAGACTTGATACAGGAAAAGCCTGACTGCTCCTTCCGCCATCACTGTCATGCGTATCGAAATGAAATGTGCCCATTTCAACACTGAATCTACCACTGTCATTACTGCATTGTGCCCAGAGGAAAGGGGGAGTTCCATGACGAAATCTACACTAAGTGTGTCCCATCGCGAGTCTGGGATCTGGAGAGAGTGCAATTCACCTACCGGAGCCTACTTTATTAGTTTCATTCTAAGGCAGAGATCACAGATGCTGACATACTGTCTGATGTACCTAGACATTTGAGGCCACCAATAATCCCTAGAGACTAACTCCAGTGTTTTCCAGCATCCAGGGTGTCCAGCAACCTTCGTCTTATAGCACAGGGAGACTACTTGCCTTTGTAAGTCCACATTTTGGGGAACATAGATCTTGCCTCTGAACCAGAGTATTCCTTTGTCTTTTGACCATTCCGCAGAACAGACCATCTTACCCGATGCTTGCTGGAGTTTCTTTGTTATCTTTGCTACTGGCTCTTCCTGGTCGCTTTTTTGGTTCCCTTGACAAATTTCTCTAAGGATGTCTTTCTCTGGTTCTTCTAGCTGAACTCCTTCGAGAGCTCAGATTACCAAGAGTTCTGGTTATAGAAGTACCATATCTTCATTGTCAGAGGCTCCTTTGCCATGGTCCGGTCTCTGTAATAACATATCTGGCTTCCCCATGGAACATCCCAGGTGTAAGGGGACTACCCTAGGGCTATGCTTAGTGACGTGAGTAGGTTCTCACCTAAGAGCTGCTATCTTTCTGATCGCATTCCCACTGTTCTCTTTTCCTTCTCTCCGTCGACATCTCATGTGAATCCTTTAAATCTATTATTGGACAATGTGTGAATATCTGTTAGGTACCATGAGAACGGTGCCTTGACGATCTAGTAGTATAAATACTAGTCCTCTGTTGTAGATATATGACAGTTGAATATCACCTTAGCTTCAGGATCTACCCATTAGCTTAAGAGGTCTTCACCTTAGTGCTGGAATCAATCCCTAACACCAGGCAGTGGACCAATTTGAAGTCAAAGCAGACTAGGTACAATGACCAGCAAGCCTGGCGGTAGTTGAGTTTCTTAGCCATCATGAAGTACTCTAGGTTTTTGTGGTCTGTCCAGACTTCCACTGGGTGTCGGGTTCCCTCCAGGAAATGCCTCTACTCTTCTAGTACACAGATGATAGCGAGCATCTTCTTGTCATAGATCTCGTAATTCTGTTCTACCGGAGATAAGGATTTGCTGTAGAAGACCACTAGGTGCTATTTCTCTTCTCTGGGTAGCTGCTGAGAAAGGACTGCTCCAGAGGCAAAGTCTGAACTATCAGCCTCGATGTAAAAGGGTTCTGAGTCCTGAGGTAATACCAAGACCAGAGCAGTGGTTACTGCCATCTTGAGACATTCAAAGGCTTCTTGTTCTTTGATGTCCCAGTTCCAGGCCTAGTCAGAATAAGTGAGGTCGAAGAGGGGTCTAGCTATGATTGAAAAATCTCAGATAAAGTGACAGTAGAAGTTAATGAAGCCTATAAAAGCCTGTATGTCAGTTCAGTTCTCCAGAGTAGGCCAGTCATAGACTCCAGTGACTTTAACAGGGTCCATCGCAACCTTGTTCTCCGAGATGACCAGTCCGAGGTATTTGATCTGCTTCCAATGGAACTCACACTTTTCTAGGCAGAGTAGCTTGTGTTCTGCTAGTATTTCCAAAACCCTCTAGACTGCTCATTCATGTTCCTCTTTCATCTTCGTAAAGATCAGAATGTTGTCCAAGTACACTATTACAATCCCCTCAGCTATGAGGGTTCTAAAGATGTTGTTTGGAAAGTGGTAGAACTATTGGTTATTCCAAAGAACATCATGAGAGGTTCAAAGAGGCCACAATTGGTACAGGAGGCTGCTTTCCATTCATTTCCAGGCTTGATGTGTACGTTATTAGAACCCCAGCAGACGTCTAGTTTTGTGAAGTACCAGGCTCCACAGAGCTAGGCAACAAGTTCGGAGATGAGTAGAAGAGGGTATCTGTTCTTGACGGTTACAGTATTTAGTGTACAGTAGTCTTGGACTAGCCAGAGTGAACCATCTTTCTTCTTAATAAAGAACACAGGGACTGCTATGGAGGATTTAAAAGATTGGATTTGTCTGGTACATAGGTTTTCCTCCAGGAAGGCATCCAACTCAGCTTGTTTTAACAGGAACAGGGGATAGACTTTCAATGACTTAGGCTCCGCTCTAGGAATCAGTTCAATAGCGTTGTCATGCCGGACAGCCGTTTAGGCAGTAAAAGGGATATTTTTTACCTTAATAACGAGAATAACTAGCTTGAGAGACAAGTTCGGCCCCCCAGAGATATCTATTAGATGCCCAGTCGTGAACTCGAGCACCTTGCTTGAGTAGCAGAGTAGTGGCTGTGACCACCACTACATACACCTCATAGAGATTGTCCAGAGAATTTCATAACAGATTTATAACAGAACTCCCCTCTAGAGTGCTCTCGAAAGCAGAAAGAACCTTAGAAGAATGTTCTCTAACAGAATGATGTCATATCTTGGTGGCAGTGACTTATTTATAATGTTTAGGTTATGTAAGGGGACACCTCCATCTCAACCCCTAAATGGCATGACAACACTCCGGAGCTACTCTAGCCTGTTTACTAGTGATACTTAAATACACTAGTTTAGCTCTGATCTCAGAAACCCTGAATGCAGAACCAGTATATAGTGTAGAACATCCCTCCAGGAGCCTCATCCTAATCTCTGAGGATTCTCCTGGAGGTGAGTTGTATCATAATCACAGACTGTAATATAGCTGAGGATTCTCCTGGAGTCTTGTGCCCCAGTCGCCCTTACAGGTTACCATCAGAGCAGGGCCATCATTGCTGATGGCTAATTATAGCAAGAACTAGCAAGACGAGTCCTCTCGAGGGCTGCATCGCAAACCTAATAGAAGAAGACTGAGACTCAAAGATATGATGAGGTATAGAGGAGTAGTAGAAGGACTAGAGAGGTCAGGAAGAGAGGTCAGATAGAGAGATAGAAGAAGAGCTGTTTGATGAAGACAATATGCTCGAGAGCAAGACGACTCGAGATCGTTGTCTCTCTCTACAGCCCAGCAAAAGGCTCGAGAGCCATCCATTGTTTAGAGAAGAATACCTGGAGTAGGATTAGAGGAGTAGGGAGTGGTAGCCAAGTGATTGGAAGAGGTGCTGTCTCATCATTTTACTCTTACTATCTTTGGGAATTCGGGATTTTTCTTTGTTTCTTTTCTTTTGTTGTATCATTGCTTTGTAATCCTAATAAAATACTCTAGGGCACAGAGAGGAAAAGGACTTTTTCCCCCCCATCATCTCTCTCTCTGTTGCTCTAGAGCTGAAAGGCTATTTGAGTGATTTGAGGATTTCTTTTGTGTTTGCTTTATGAAAACTTTATAAAACTTCCCTCAATAGGAGACTCAAGCTCAACGGACTTGGGCATTTGCTTACACTAGGAGCTAACCACTCACTACAGGTCATTGGAGTCGGCTTCCAGTTGTATAGTCAGCTGAAAAAGAGCCCACACGACGGTACAGGAGTTCTAGATAGTACTGCTGTATTGACGGCAAGCTAGGCTACTAGACTAGGTAAGGGCAGTAGTGTCACAGCGTGAGATAAACGCGTGCCTTAGGGATCCTATTATGGTGAGGGTTCTCTCGAGTGGATACTAAAAACAGTTCTTTTCTTCTTAGGTTTCTATTTGATATATTTTGGTTATTCCTTGGACATTCACCTTCAGTAAGCTCTCTATTATTTGATTTATCTTCCCAGTACCTACTTGTTTAGTGCACAATTGTGAAGCAGTTTGGAGATTTTGTCTCTCTGACCTTGCTTTTACCTTTGTTTCATGACCAAACCTTTTGATCCCCATCAGCATGATTGTCACAAAAAGTGACTACTAAATAGTATCATGGAGGTATAACAAAATACCTGTTCAAATGAACTACATAAATAGCTGGACCCTTATTAGCAAGTAGCCTTGCTAACGTCGCCCTTTTGGTGTAGTGGTAAACCATACAGTATGTGACTACTGGTCCATAGCACAACTGTGACAGTGATCCCATTTGCAGTGCTTGGGCAGTATGTCAAAGTCCTCTTTAGTGAACATGGATTGAAACTCCATGACATAAGTAGGCAGTGGAGTAGTAGTGGCAAGTGTCTCCTTACTGTGTCTGGCTCCTTCTGTGAGATACTAGGAGGTTGTAGTGGTGGCTCAGAGGTTAGCCTAGGCAAGCTCCAGGAAGAAGTGCATAAGAAACAGTCAGTTTCCAAGCTCCCAATCAGGGCTATACATTTGCAGAGGCATTTCTTTAAGGTCTAGCTTTTCTTGGAACTAGGACATGGATCTATCACGACACGATCAGAGAGCCCGGAGTTCAATCCTCTTCTGGCAGGTCTATTCCTTTCACAAGGCGTGTTCTCTTTCATACCGAAGTAGACAACGGGTCATTTTGACTTCTCTCTTTTCCCAGTCAACCTTGGGATTGTGGTCCTTAAGCTAGTTGTAGCCCAGGATCAAACTCTGTTTCCCAAGGCCAGAGATGGTTAAGAGCATCCTTTTGGAGTGAGTTTTGTAGCAGAGAAGTATATCTACAACCTCAGAAATCTGGCCTGTCTTGTTAGAGGAACCATCGATGTTGAAGACTGGGATGTTATGCGAGAGGGTCCAAGTGTTTATCCCCTTTGAATGAACAAAGTTCCTGTTGATGAAGCTTCCAGTTGTTCTGCTGTCCAAGAGGGCTTTGACAGAGTAGAGTTTACTTGTGTCCGTAGTTCCAATTTCCACTGGCAGGAGTAAGAAAGTTTCTTGTGCATCCAAGGCACTGATAGAGAGGAGCTTGGGCAGCCTCCTCTCCCACTTGGGTTTACAGAGCAGAGCAGGAACCAGGGGGATGAGAGGTGATATGTCTACTAGTTCACTGTTAATTGTATTAGGGTTTTCTATAGTCAATACAGTGAACTTATTTACTGGCGACCAGGGCACACTTATTGCCAGCTGCACTATGCAAAATCCTCTTCCTCCTCTGGGAGACAATACTCTTCAATCAGAACTACATCTTTCAACACCAACAAATCTTCAATCAGCTCCTCCTGTTGTTCTGCAGTGAGCTGATGAATGTCTATGTCACAAACTTCATTCAGCCATATCTCCACCAATTCTTCGATGATTCTCATGGTCTCAATGGCTACGGAAAGCCCTTGAAAAGACCTTTCAATCAATACCAGTCACGCCTCAAAGTGATCAGTATTGGCCGAGATATTAGGCAGATCAACTGGTAACCACTATGGTACCATTTATTAAATTGCCAATATCTTGGAAACCGCCACAATCTAAGCTTTGGTTCTAGGCTCATCAGAAGCCCTCTTCATACCACTCAGAATGAGCCTAGAATGACCTCAAGGCAATCAGTATCCGTGGAGATATGAAGGCCTCAATGTTTGTACATGGACTTTATTAATTACCCATAGATAGTCATCTGTCCTTTTCTTAGAACAAAGGACAGCCTCCATATGGTTAAGTTATCACTATT
>Ga0153968_1000197_pt1 | contig 12050 bp, 11 predicted proteins | sample TSGA052MetaG_FD_104729 | JGI IMG/M metagenome (GOLD analysis project Ga0153968, IMG submission 104729) | Attine ant fungus gardens microbial communities from Georgia, USA - TSGA052 MetaG | ecosystem: Host-associated > Fungi > Mycelium > Unclassified | place: USA: Georgia, George L Smith State... | reverse complement strand
TAACTAGTCTACATCGTGATCCTATAGGAGTAGACAACAGGAGTTTAGGAGCAAAAAATTAGTAATAATATAAAATAAAAAGGAAATTATATTATTAAATGGGTATTTTCCATCATATGACACCCCACCTCAAGTCAATTTTGGTAAAGATTGAGGCTTTGCTGAGTGATTCAATCAAGTCTGCTATTCTAGGGATTGGATAGTGATTTTTGACAGTAATTGCATTGAGGGCTCTATAATCCATAACAGGTCATAAGCTTCCATTGTATTTTTTCACAAAGAAGAATGGAGCTGCTATCAGACTAGTAGATGGATGAATATAACCTTTTCTAAGTTCCTCATCAATCCATGTATCAAGAGAGTTTTTTTCTACTAGAGATAGCAGATAGACCTTTGCTGGCTTGGGAAGCTTTGCACCTTCCATGAAATCAATAGCATGGTCATACAGTTTCTGTAATGGCATTCTCTCTGACTTATGTTTTGAAAACACATTTCCATACTTGTGTAACCATTCCAGTACATGAGCTTTCCAGGTCTTCATAATCTGAGTCTCTATATTGGTCTCGATTGTTGAGTATAATGCAATTATTATTGCCTGTTGATGACTGCCTGGGTCAGTCATGTTTGCCCAACTAAGAATGTGGTTGTCGGGGTCCTCATCTCCTATGTCGTCCAATAAGGGGAATCTGCTGACATCTATTTTGAGGTGAAGCTCATTAGCTCCTGCTTCTACATCTTGTGTTTTATGGACTTTACTAGTGTATGTATCCAGGCACCTGGTAACTTCCCATTGATCTTTTTTTGCCAATATACATTTGGATTATGCTTTATACTTGTAACCAATCATCTTCTCCTTATTTCCTAGATTGGTGACAAAGAGGTATTGGGCCATCTTGTGAGATCCAATTCCTATATAAGCTTAGACATATTCTTCTATCTGTCTTGCCTTGTTGGGGGTGTTATCCACATTAATTACATAATATGGATTTGCTAGTTTATGCATTTCCAGGTTATTATTTTCCATGACAACTCTGTCAATGAAGTTCATAGTAGCTCCTGAATCAACTAAAGCCTTGGTCTGTTCTTTTGTGTTATATACCCAAAGTGTAACTGAAATATTCTAATGGAGGTAGTCTTGTTGCATGTTACAAGATTCCAGTACTACTCCTGACTTTGCAGGCTAATAGAGAGTACACTGTCCTCTGACTGTAGATCACAGACATTATACTCTACAGTCCTAAGGTATAATCTAATTTGGGAGTCTTCTTTTCCTTCCCACTTGGGAGAATAGAATTAAGGATTTCCTCAATTGATGTGCTGTTTTATATTGATGACTTCAGGGAGGGTGTTATGAACATTGAGTGGGACTACAGTTATTATCAGCCTTGGTCTGATAATGAATGGCTAGTGGACAAAATGTTAGCAATACAAGAAGAGATGTTGATATCTCAAAACAAAGACATTACTATGCAGTAATGCATTGAATGTCTAGAGACTCTAAGAGACAATGGACTCATAGTATGGACAGGACTCTTTGGAGAAACCTTGGACTATTTTCTTCCTCTATCTTTGGACTTGTGCTAAATGGGACAACATTGGACTAACCCATTAATAGACACTAACTCGACTTGTCACTCTTACTGCTTCTGTCACTGGACTGTCACTTAACTAGTCACCCTTAGTTACAAGTAGTGTTACCACATTGTAACATAATCATAATACCTAGTTAGAATAAATACAGCCCAGAAAGAGAAGAGAACGGCAAGCTCTCTTTTTTTGTATTCCCTTTGTAAAATCCTTACTCTGAGGAGTCAGTACTCTTACTTGTCTTAGGACAACCTCAAGGGTGCTACTCTAAGTCTCATTGACATCTCTCCTCTGATATAACTTCACTGAAAACCTTAACCAGATCCTCTAGTGAAGAGCATGAAGATATCAAGTATTAGATATAAGCTTCAAGTTGAAACACATATTTAACTGTGAGGTTTAGAGTCTTAACATGGGATATAAAGATACCGACAATGACTCCAAATGGTTACCAGCACCAGAACTAGAACATACAAAGGAATTACTAAGTAGCTTTCATCTCAAATATCCTTCCAAACCAGGACTATTACAACCCTAATAATGCCCTTTATTCCACTTTCTAGCTTCTGTTTCTCTGTATTCACTCCATTTCAAAAAAAAAAAATGAGTACTTGCACACATTTCAGAGTGCAGTTTCCTTTGCACTGACTTGCTTACTTGTATTCCACTCTGCAGTTTCCATTGCAATCTGATACTTGTATTCAGAAGCAGTTTCTATTGCAAAACTTGTGCACTTGTATTCCTCTGCACTCTTCCCTTACGGTCATCCAATACTTGTATTCTTGCTTTATCATTTATCATTACTCACATTCACTTTCTACCTGCAGAAAAAAAATTCAAAATTCAAAGAAAACATTACAAAACTCCAGTGCCAACAGAGTATGCTGATGGAGATCAAAGGGAATTGATCACAAAATAAAAGTGATAACAAATAAAAATATAAAAGATCTCTGAGATGTCTCACAATTGTGCACTAAACAAGTAGGTACTGGGGAAATGATCAAATATAGAAGAGAGCTTAAGAACAGGGAGAATAGAGGGGTGAAACTCAAAAGGCCAAAAGAAATGATAATAAAGTGTTTATGAATCCACTTGAGGTAGATCTCACTGTAATAGGCTCTCTAAGACACATGTTCATCTTGTGTCATGACACTACTGCCCTTATCTAGTCTAGTAGTCTGGCTTGCTATCAATACAGCAGAACTATCTAGAACTCCCATACTATTGTGTGGGCTCTTCTTTAGTTGACCGTATAACTGGAAGCTGACTCCAATGACATATAGTGAGCTATTAACTCCTAGTATAAGCAAATGCCTAAGTCTGTTGGGGCTTGAATTCCCATTGAGAGAGAGGTTTTGTGGTTTTTAGAAATTAAAAGAGAACACTCAGAAAGATAGAGACTCAGTCACTCAAAATAGCCATTAAGCTCTAGAGCAACAGAAAGGGATGATGATAGGGGTATGATGCTTGAGTTCCCTTCTGTGCCCTAAAGTATTTTATTAGGATTACAAAGCAATAAGACAACAAAGAAAGTGAGACAAAGAAAACCTCTAAATTTCCAAACATAGCAAAGTCAAAATGATGAGACAGCGCCCTCCCCAAATACTTGGTGACTGCTCCCCGCCCTTCTAATCCTACTTCTGGAATCCTCTCTCATACAGTAGATGGGTCTTGAGCCTCTTGCTGGGCTGTAGATGGTGATGATGATCTTAAGTCATCTTACTCTCAAGCACATTATTTTTATCTAACCTTTCTTCTGTATTTCTCCTCACTTTCTCTATCTTTCTTTCCATCTCCTCCATGTCTTTTCATTCCTCTGGGGTCCAGTTTCTTTCTACTGCCATTGTGGTGCAACTCCACATCAACTTGACTTTCTTGATCTTGCTATAATTAGCTATCAGTGATGATGGCTTAGATTTTATTGTAACTCTTCTACAAATAACACTGCCAGCCACTAAGGTATGACATCATTCTGGTAGTACTAGGGCTTTGAAGACCATCTCTGCTCTCGAGAACACTTCTAGAAGGGAAATCTGTTAGAAATCCAATACAGGGCACCTGGGCAAGCGTCTATGAGATATATATAATGGTGGTTATAGCCACTACTCTGCTACTCAAGTACAATGCTCAAGTCTATGACTGGGTGTCCAGAAAACATCTCTGGGAGGCTGAACTCTTCTCTTGAGCTGGTTGTTCTGGTTATTACAGTAAAAAATGCCACTTATTTTGCCTAAACTGTTGTATGGCATAATAACATGACTGGAGAGAAGCTACTACTTTCCTCTTTTACACTCTCTATTCTGTTTTCCTCTTCTTGTCCTCCAACTTCCTTCTCCTCTGCTCTGTCTAGTTCCTGCTCCTTCTACTTTCTCTTCTCCTTGCTCCCCTGTACCTCTGTCTCCTCTCTTTCAGACTCCAGCCATGAAAATTGTTCCTTCTTGGAATCCTGGCCCTCTATGCTGGCCAACTTCTCTAATACTACTGCAATCCTCTGGATCTCCTTCCTCAACCCCTGCAATTCACTCAAGTCCTCTAACTTTCTCAAGACTTCCGCCTTCTACTCTGCATCTGTTTGTTGCTTTGTCTTCCCTGCCTTGGACCTCCAGACCACTTCTACCCTAGCCTTCACATGTGCCTTGTCTGCGTCAAAAGGCTTATAGGCAGCCTTAGCCTTGGAATAGGGAGTGCATGAAGTTACATGACTATAAAAGTTAACAAGTAGCAAAGAAATTGAGCAAAAGAAAACTTATAGCAAATTTTGAGGAATACAAAGTATTCTAAAGTCTACACATCTCTTGTATGGATTTCCTCCACCAACAGCTGCCACTCCCATTTCTCTTGCCAACTCCTTATGTTATTAATAGGCCTCCAGAGTTTCCTTGGGTAAATATCAAACCTGCTGCCTCTTAGTCAGAGGCAAAAGGTCAATAAGGTTCATTTCCTTGTCGGAAGAAGGATTCAATGAATGCAAGAAAGTTTTCAACTAATTTTTGCAATTTTGTTGTTCCATGGTGATGGGGATCAAAAGGTTTGATCATGAAACAAAGGTAAAAGTAAGGTCAGAGAGGCGAAATCTCCAAACTGCTTCACAATTGTACACTAAACAAGTAGGCACTAGGGAGATAAATCAAATAATAGAGAGCTTACTGAAGGTAGAAGTCCAAAGAATAGCCAAAATATATTAAATAGAAACCTAAAAAGAAAAGAAAAGTTTTAGTATCCACTTGAGAGAACCCTCATCATAATAGGATCCCTAAGGCATGTGTTCATCTTGCACCATGACACTACTGCTCTTACCTAGTTTAGTAGCCTGGCTCGCTGTTGATACAGCAGTACTACCTAGAACTCCCATGCCATTGTGTAGGCTCTTCTTCAGCTAACCGTACAACTGGGAGCCGATTCCAATGACCCATAGCGAGTGGTTAGCTCCTAGCATAAGTGAATGCCCAAGTCCATTGAGCTTGAGTCTTTCTTTGAGGGAAGTTTTATAGAGTTTTCATAAAGCAAACACAAAAGAAATCCTCAAATCACTCAAATAGCCTTTTAGCTCTAGAGCAACAGAGGGAAAGATGATAGGGGGGAAGTCTTTTTCCTCTCTGTGCCCTAGAGTATTTCATTAGGATTACAAAGCAATGATACAACAAAAGAAAAGAAACAAAGAAAACTCCCAAATTTCCAAAGATAGTAAGAGTGAAATGATGAGATGGTATCTCTCCTGATTACTTGGCTACCACTCCCCACTCCTCTAATCCTACTCCTAGAGATCTTCTCTGAACAATAGATGGCTCTTGAGCCTTTTGATAGGCTGTAGAGAGAGGCGGTGATCTTGAGTTGTCTTGCTCTCAAGCATGTTGTCTTTATCAAATAGCTCTTCTTCTATCTCTCTATCTGACCTCTCTAGTCCTTTTACTACTCTATACCTCATCACATCTTCAAGTCTCAGTCTTCTTTTGTTAGATTTGCGATACAGCCCTCGAGAGGACTTGTCTTGCTAGTTCTTGCTATAATTAGCCATCAGCAATGATGGCCCTGCTCTGATGGTAACCTAAACATTATAAATAAGTGACTGCTGCCAAGATATGATGTTATCCTTATAGAAAACAATCTTCTAAAGTCCTTTCCACTCTCGAGAGCACTCTAGAGGGAATATAAGGATGACTGGGGTACCAGACTCCAGGAGAATCCTCAGTTAATATTATGGCTTGTAATTATGATACAACTCACCTCCAGGAGAATCCTCAGAGATTAGAATGAGGCTTCTGGAGGGATCTTCTACATTATATACTAGGTTTATATTCTTTGTGTTAGGGTCAGTGTGATCGGAGCTATACTAGTGTGTTTAAGTATTACTTTAGTAATACTTGAACAGGCTTAGGTCGCTCTGGAGTATTGTTATACAGTTCAGGGGTGGAAATAGAGCTGTTCTCTTACAGGGGAGTTCTGTTATAAATCTGTTATGAAATTCTCTGGATAATCTTTATAAGGTCTCTGTAGTGGTGGTCACAGCTACTACTCTGCTACTCAAGTAGTGTACTCGAGTCCACAACTGGGTATCTAGGAAACATCTCTGGGAGGGCTGAATTCATCTCTTGAGCTGGTTATTCTTATGATTATGGTGAAAAATATCACTTTTATTGCCTAAATGGCTGTCTGGCGTGACAATAGCAGTGATGTGGTCTATCTTAAGACAATAGACCAGATCTCTCTAGTGTTCCTCTTCTCTCCTCCACGCCTCTTCCTTCTCCTTTTTTCTTTGTACCTCTTCCTCCTCCTTTTTTCTTTGTACCTCTTCCTCCAATCTTTTCTGCTCTGCTATTTTTGCCTCTTTTCAGACTTGCTGTTCAAACTATTCCTTTTCTTTCTGCTGTTGGAGCAGGGTTTCTGTCTCAGCACATCTTCTGGCTAATTTAGCCTCATATTGCTTATCATCTGAATCAGAAAGGTTAGCAATTGAGGTAGAAATAAAGGACATGGTGGTAAAGTTTCAGGTTGAAAGTCCACAGAGAAGAATTTTTAAGACTGAAGTCAGGTGATATTTAAATTGCTTATGCATAAAAGCTTCAAGGGCTCAGCCTTAAAGAGGGGGTACTGTTATATTCTGAAAATCTAATAATTATGTAATTTATTTCTCCTAATAATTCTCCTAAAATTAATAATAGTAAAATAGCATAGTAGACTACTCTTCTTCTATTCCAGACTTCCTATAAGTACTGCACAGTTACAGTGTAATTCCTCAGTTTGTAAATTAATGTCATCTGGTCCTAATCCTATCCCTGTCTACTCTGGTTCCTATTCTACTTCTTTAGGACCTTTGTTCTGATGACTTTCCTCCACTCCAAAATAAGTGACCAACATCATGACTGGAGACCAGGGCACAACACATAAGTTAAAGCCAAGGTCATTCATCAAAGTTGTACTCTGCTCTGACGTCTTTCCTGTCCACCAGAGCCTGTTATTTGGGTTCTCTATCATTGCTAAGTACTATCTATTCTCTGTTAGGGAACCACTCAGAGGCAATTACCCTTAAGCTAGTGAATAGTCCTAGAAGCTAAGTTGAGATTCAAGTGAAGTATATCTACGACACATCGCTAGTATATATATCTACACTAGATGATTACATGGGCAGTCACATGCACATGGATCAGTAATCACAATAGTCCTTAATTAGATTAGAAGGCATCTGTAAGGGGACCCCTAATCTGCGACTCTGGAGCCTGTTCTAGAGCTCCGGAGCAACCTTGTAGCCGATCCAATATTACATAGTAATATTGGGTCTTACTCCCATCATTCCAAGAGCACTCCGTTACCACCCAACACACTTTCCTTGTTCAGACCCTGGTTACCGATGCAGGGACACAAAGACACTGTAGTATATAATGTAGATTATTCTCTCCAGGAGCCTCATCTAATTCTCTGAGGAATCTCCTGGAGGTAGGTTGTAACCATATTTCATAAATTATAATTAACTGAGGAATCTCCTGGAGTCTTCCACTCCGGTCGCCCTTACAGCATCGTACCATATTATACAGACAAGAGAAGTAAGGAATAATGGGAACGTAATACAAACCAATATAGAACTTCTAGTAGATATGGGCTCATTGGACTTACTAAGCAATACCCTAGATATCCCCTTATATTCTCCAAAGTAGTACAATATATCCATTCCAGAGTATAATTCTATTTATTACTCCACTGCTCCATACTCCATTATTCCATCCTTGACATTCTCTTCTAATCCTAAAGAGCTTTCTGGTCTAAACCCTAGACTAGGATCTTAAGTCAGTCACTAACACATAGAAACTTCATCCCAAATAATAACCTTGGTTTGTTAGAGAACTTGGAACATATAACTATTGTATTTGAGTCCAGCCATAGAGTTTTCATGAATAGAAAGAGGTGTAAGACTTTAGCCAAGACAACTTAAATCCTCTCTAAGTCCAAGTTGACAAAGAGAACTTGATAAAGTTTATTTCTTGTATACTACTTATACAACTACTACATGGTCTATGCACTATTTTCCCACACTCCTCATATAACTTGGTCATGTGATATGACACTGTGACATGATACTTTCCTGCACTTCTTATGTATATTATAGTAACTTGGCCTAAGATAACTTAATCATCTTCTAAGTCCAAGTTGACAAGAAAAACTTGATAGAGTTCTTATTTAATTCTGTATACTACTTATACAACTACTACATGGTCTATGCACTACTTTCCTGTGGTCCTCATATGAATTAGTCATGTGATATCACATGACTATGACCTGTGATACTGTGACACTTAGTTATGTGATACTTTCTCACACTCCATCCTTATATAGTAAGTGTTATATTCCAGAAATCTGACAATTATGTAATTTATTTCTCCTAATAATTCTCCTAAAATTATAAATAGTAGAATAGCATAGTAGACTACTCTTCTCCTATTCCAGACTTCCTATAAGTACTGAGTAGTTACAGTGTAATTCTTTAGTTTGTAAATTAACGTTATCTGGTCCTAATCCTATCCTTGTCCACTCCAGTTCCTATTCTACTTCCTTAGGACCTCTGTTCTGATGACTTCCCTCCACTCCAAAATAAGCGACTAATATCATGACTAGAGACCAGGGCGCAATACATAAGTTGAGGCCAAGGTTGTTTATCAAAGTCATACTCCACTCCAACATCTTTTTCTGTCTACCAGAGTCTGTTATTTGGGTTCTCCATCATTGCTAAGTACTATCTATTCTCTGAAGTAGTACAATACATTGTTCTGGAGTATATTTCTATTTATTACTCCTCTCCTCCATCCTCTATCTGTTCTATCCTTGACAGTAAGTCTAGAAAAGAAAAGAAAAGAAATACAAATAATGACTTAGCTATTTTGCCAAGTCATGACAAGAGAAATTTTAAAGCATGAGTGAGATGTTCTTCCTCTATCCAACAAAAGAGCAGCAATCCCAGATAATGTCATATATAGTATTAAGACTCTAGATCTCACAGTTGAATATATGTTTTAACTTAAAGCCTATATCTAACACTTGATATCTTCATGCTTCTTGTTAGAGAGTCTGGTTAAGGTTTTCAGTGAAGTTATATCAGAGAGAATAGATGTCAACGAGACTTTGAGTAGCACCCTTCAAGATTGTCCTAAGACAAGAAAGAGTACTGATTCCTCAGAGTAAGATTTTACAGAGGGAATACAGAAAGAAAGAACTTGCTGTTCTTTTCTCTTTCTGGTCTGTATTTATCCTAACTAGGTATTGTGACTATGTTACAATGTAGTAACACTACTTGTAACTAAGAGTAACTAGTTAGGTGACAGTCCAGTGACAGAAGCTATGAGAGTGACAAGTCAAGTTAGAGTCTATAAATGGATTAGTTTGATGTTGTCCTATTGAGTACAAGCCCAAAGATAGAAAGAAAATAGTCTGAGATTTCTCTGAAGAGTCCTATCTATACCAAGAGTCTGATGTCTATTTTAGAATCTCCTAATGTTCAATGCATTACTGCATGCATTGTAATGTCCTCATCCATTAGTGCTATCATCTCATCTACTAACCACTCATTATCAGACCATGGCTGATAATAGCCATAGTTCCACTTGATATTCATAACATATAGTACTACTTGATCTCTTCTCCTAACCTCAGCAGCAATAGTATTGCACAAAAATATCTTCCCACAACCACTAGCAGCATGAATAAAGAAAAGATAACCCTGATTGTTGGTAACAGACTCCAGAACAGCATTAAAAACAGCAGCTTGATCAGGATTGAAGATTGCCCTTTGTTTATCTACTAAAGTTGCCATTTCATCTACATTATACTGCTCAGCCTGCAAGAGAGGATTGGGTATTCTGTGAGCCCACTGTTGCTGTGGAAAAGACATTGGTAGAAAATCAGCAAGACTTCTTTCTATCCCTACTAATATCCTGTTGAGATCCCAAATATCACAAAATGGTCACTTACTTGATTTGTGATTGAGAAAGTATTCTTCAAAAAGATTCAAGAGCAAAGTTCAAATGATGACAAAAGATGTTGTTAAGCCTGAGGTCTAATCCTCAGACAGGGAGTTCTTATATACAGAATTGTAATGGTCTGTGTACTAGAACAGATCATTACATACTACTACCTATTGTTCTACATATGGTAGTTCCTTTTTGCTTAATAGAGTGATAACTTAACCTTATGGAGGCTGTCCTTTGTTCTAAGAAAAGAACAGATGACTATCAATGGGTAATTAATAAAGTCTATGTACAAATATCAAGGTCTTCATATCTCCACAAATATTAATTGCCTTGGCACCTTTTCAGGCTCATTCTGAGAGGTATAAAGAGGGCTTCTCTGATGCATAAAAGAGAAGCATCAATCATGGCAGTTTCTGAGATATTGGTAATTTAATACACAGTACTATAGTGGTTACCTGTTGATCTGCCTGATACCTCAGCCATTAATGCTTGCCTCAAGATGTGGCTGGTATCAATTGAAAGGTCTCTTTAAAGACTTTCAGGTGCCATTAAGACTGTGAGAATCATCAAATAAATGATGGAGATATAGCTAAATGAAGTTTGTAATACCAAAGACCATAATCATAAATATCATCCTCTGGTATCTCCTGGTCAGCTTGGTAGTAGTTCATATGATGTATTTTGTGCTTGATATCATCACATAGTCCAGTCTTGAATTGATCCCAGAGAACATAAGGCTCAGTCACTTCATCAGTTAATAAGATAACTAACTGCCAATAACTGATGACATGCCATTCCAGGCTGTATTACAAATTCTCCACTCATGATCATCCTCCAGGAATCCTCTTGCCATACATGCCTTCTTGAATATAGCAAATACTTGGCCATTCCAGGTCCTCAGATGCTCCCAACTCTTTCCATCCTTAAATATCATCAAAAGAAGTTGTAAAAAGAACTACTCTTCCTTTGATAGTGACACAAAGTACATCCTTCCAATCACCTTCGCCTGTCATCTTGAATGCCATGACTTGGCTTTGGCTTTTAGAAACACATACTCAGTCTGACACAAAGTTATGTGAACAACTACTGTTTTATTTTTATCTAATGTCCTTTGTATGTGAAGAAAATGTGAAAAATATCATGAACTGTATAGTTCAGGTCCAAACATCCCCCAGCAGTCCATTAGCCTGTTTTCTGGATATGATCAAGTGATTGTAATATAGTTAATGAAAGGAAATGATAGGTGATATGTAAAAATAGAAAATGTCATCTATTGCAACATCACACCTCTGCCAACATTGGCATTCCAGGTATAGTACTGAGGGAACTGCCAGTAGGTAAGGTCCAGACCATCATTATATATAGAGTTATAGTCAAACCAAGCAGTCAGCTGAGTCTGCTCTATATTTTTTCTAGCTAACACTTCATTGACAGTCTGGTATGCATGGAAGTTGACATAATGTTCATTGGAAAGATGGATAGGAAAATGTTGGACAGCTAGTGACTCTTCATGCATATTGAATTCAAAGATCTTCTAGTATGCTTCTGTTAGACCAATAAACTGACCATTCAAATGAGCCTTGATTTCATTTTGCACCCCACCACTAATCTCCATAGTTGCTCTATCAGGACCCTTGTAGATGTACTTGCTCAAATACTTGACAGTTCTCAATCCAGCAGAGATCTCAACATTGAAATGACAATCAAAGAGAAGAAGAAGTTGAGAATAGTAGGGGACCACATATTGATTAGTGAATCTGGCCCCATTGCATTCAAAAACCAAGCCATTGTCAGGCCTAGCATAGAGTGGATAACTGTTCTCAGCCCAATCTGTTCTCTCTCTATACTCCTTGGAAAAGCATTTATTATATTTTCCATTGACCATATACTTGGCTTGGGGATTGTCAACACCACATGGACCATGCAGCATATATTTGGTGACTTTTGCATAGAGAAGTGGCTGTAGTTGAGGGTCAGGAAGTTGAGCTGAGATCATGGAGTTTATGTAAT
>Ga0153968_1000187_pt1 | contig 12266 bp, 16 predicted proteins | sample TSGA052MetaG_FD_104729 | JGI IMG/M metagenome (GOLD analysis project Ga0153968, IMG submission 104729) | Attine ant fungus gardens microbial communities from Georgia, USA - TSGA052 MetaG | ecosystem: Host-associated > Fungi > Mycelium > Unclassified | place: USA: Georgia, George L Smith State... | reverse complement strand
TATTATTATTTCTGAGGTTTCTTTTGGATCGTACCCTACCCTTTCCCCTATTACTGAGCTCTCCTTTGTTATTTGATTACCTCCCCAGTGCCTACTTGTTTAGTGCACAACTGTGAAACATCTCGGGGATTATTAGATTTCCATTTGTTATCACCCTTGTCTCGAGATCAATTCCCTTTGATTCCCATCATCTGGAGCCCACCGCAAGGGGAGTTTCAGATTTCTTAGGGAGCTTTTATCATTACCATGCTGTTTACTTATTCTGCTTCATGCTTTTCCAATCGAACATCTGATAAAACAGCTAACAACACTAATAACTCTACCTGAGAGAACATTCCTTTAGAAACTAGAACAAGAAGTCACCAAACTTTAGCAGCATAACACGCCAGAACAACAGAACCGGTCCCAAATCCAGAAATATTGTTGAGAAGGACAGTACTAACTCGACAAACTAGATCAGCCACGCCAAACCTCTCAATCGCGGAAACAACAATTTATAATACACCAAAACTGGGTTCTCCATCAGATCGCGAGCCCAACCCCTTTGTTGAGAACAGAGCCAACAGAAGTGGACCGTCTCTACCAGGGTTGTTCAACATATCCAGGAACGAACCTTCGGCAACTATCGTCGAGGAGCCGAACCTAGAAGAGGAACTTCCAGAAGAAGCGTCTATTCTCTTGCCCGAAATTCTTGGTAATACTTCGAACTCACAACAACCACCACAGAACCTGACTCTATTACCACCAAGAAGTAACAGAAGAATGCCGTCGACACCGCATATGCCTCTGGCCCTGAGCCCGAGCGCTCCAAGATGGGATGGTCGAGCCAGAAATCTGCGGACTTATATCAGACTCGTCGAATGGATGCTCACTGCGACAGAGATTACAGACGAGCAACAGAAACTTAGATGGCTAATGGAATACGTCAACCCGGATATAAACGACTAGTGGACAAGTTTCGAGAAGTATATCAGAGGAGATTGGGACGGCTTTATGAGCCATCTCAAGTCAGAATATCCAGAAATAACTACAGAAGAGCAGGGTTCTATGGACCAGCTCAGACGGCTTTGCCGAGAAACCCCAGAGATCGGCCTAGCCGAAGTGGAACGTCTGCTGGACTTTAAACAGAAATTCTTTTTTATAGCACAGAAGTGTTTGAAGCCACCGGCTATCACAGGAAATAGAGAATTAGTGGAGTACTTTGTGCAGTGCCTAGACGTCAACTTCAGGGAAGCCTTGAACTCAAGATTGAGTCTTCAGGGTCATCTAAGGGTGGACGCGTTGGGGAGGAGCCGTGTCGAAGATCCCTATGCCTTAGAACAAGTAATACAGAAGGCTGTTGACCTAGTCAGTGGTAAGACCATAGCTAGAGCCTTGCAGCATAGTGCAATGCCAGGTGTGAGTGCAAGGAAAGTGGATCCCAACTCAAGAGCACCCGTGCTATTCATGAAGCAAGAGGCGACGAGAAAAGTAGAATTATCCCTGGATTTAGAAAGCTTACAGATGGATATGAATTTACTAAAGACTATGTATGAGAAATAAGAAAAAGGGCGAGAAAAACACGAGAAACACATCCAGAGCCTGATTGAGAGTGTTTGTGCCTCGGTCAACAGAAGCAGGTACCAGAGGGAGTTCTTGCCTCCCCAGAATCAGAATAGATACAGCGGTCCTTCGGGACCAGCAGCACCCAGACCGTCTAGGAAATGTTACTACTGTTTTGGGACAGATCATTTGTTCCTGAACTGTATGGTAAAGAACGAGGATAAGCAAAAAGGGTTAATATTAGTAGACGGTTTCACTGTCAGATTTGCAAATGGGGATCCGATACCAATGGACCCTAATCTGTCCATAAGAGAATGTGTAAAGAAACACTTGCCATCGTCCATGGCAGTAATGCTGATGAGTGACCTGGACCCAGAATTGGCAGAGTTTCTGGATAGAGAACCCGATACTGGGTATAATCAAGATATATTTCCCAAGACCATATTGAAGAGACCGCAAGTCGGTACCCCTAGGAGAGAATAACCACCATCGGAGGTAGCGCAACTGAGAAATAAAGTAAAGAACCTCGAAGTGATGCTACAGAAGTTACAGACAGACAGCAAACCAGAATAGGAGGAGGAGGATATGGAAGGATTTCTCAGAAGGATGGCGGCTGAGTACACTCAGTCAAAAGGACCACAGAAGAAAAGATTGGATTTTTAGAAGAACTGAGGAAGAAACCGTCTCTCGAGAAAGCGGTTCGTTTCTGAGAGTCACGTGTTTCAGAGAAGCCTATAGAGAGCCGAGAAACAGAAGTCATAACAGAGCCTAGGGTCAGTCCTAGAGCCCCAGGAAGCAGAGCAGAAAAGACTTTCACCAACTGGAACAAGTTCCCATACCAAGGAGTACCCACTCAGAAGCCAGTAGTGGAAGTTTCGCCACTGCCTGCCAAGTATTTCAGACAGTTCCAAAAGAAAGAAATACCCTCGAGGCTGAAGGTGCCGATAGAAGATGGTGTCAAGGCAGAGGATATTTTGGATAGAATATTAGAAGGCGAGATAACAGTAATGCCGAAAGAGTTATGGGCAATAGTGCCTAAGCTCCGGACAGCGTTGAAAGAAATTCTGACTAGTCGTCATGCTAGTGCAGAAGGGAAGGAGCTCACTCGAGAGCAAATGAGATAGACAGCCGAGACCAACATAGTTGAGATAGATAGCCTATAGGGGCCCATGGCTGTCCAGGCTGAAGTAGAGGTCATGCCTGGAGAGAAGACAAAACTCTGGACTGTGAAAGATTCGGTAGTGCAGTTTCTAGAGACCCTCCATCCCTCGGAAAGGGCATATCAGGTGCTTGTGTCAGAAGAGTGCACACGAGAAGCAAGTGCCCCAGAGATGGTACATCTGAGAGTCATACCGGTATTAGTAAACAGAGTAACAGAAGAAGAGGCCCTCCTCGACAGCAGCTCCTAGATAGTCTCAATGACAAGAGATGTGGCGGTAGCCAATAAGATAAGCTGGGACCCTGGCCTTAGCATACAGTTGCAGAGCGCGAATGGGAGCCTGTCTCGAACCTGCAGATTAGCAAAGAACGTGCCGTTTACGCTAGGGGATGTTACAGTGCTGCTGCAAGTGCATATAATAGAGACGGCACCATACAAGATTTTGTTAGAAAGACCATTTGATACCATAACCGAGAGTACGATCGTAAATGATTGAGAAGGGAACCAAACCATTAATATCACCTGTCCCAACACTGGGACTAGAGCAACAATACCGACTTATAAGCAAGGATTGCTACCAAGAAAGCCAGAGACTCTGGCGTATTTTCATTGAGCCTCAAGGAATCTGAGGAGACGCTCGGATGAGAGGTACCCTGTATCCTGGAAATAGATAAGGAGGGAAAGTCTTTCGTCTCGTAAGCATTACCTCTAGACATAAAAGAGTTATCACGAGATGAGGTACAATTATTGTATTTACAAAAGAGCATTCAGACAGAGGAAAATAAACGAGATCCAGTACTCGAGCAATTTTTTATGGAGCTCTGCCAGCCCAGAGCTGCTGGAAAAGCAGTAGTGGCAGTGGAGGAAGATAACAAGAAGGTCAGCCTAGAAGAGGAGGTAGATGTGGCTTGTTTCGCCAAGAAATATAAGCCGGTAGCCTTGAAAGTAAAGCCTGTGCTAGGAACCTTACCTGAAAGGTTTAGAATTATAAGAGAAATCACGGGCGATCCTCTTAAGGGTCTTCCAAAATTACCAGAGCATCCACCGGAATTTAGCCCAAAAGGCAGATATACGGCGGAGAGGAAAGAGAAACTAGACTTTTCCTCTGGCCAGAAGAACGGAAGCTTATGCATTGGGTTGTAGCAGAACAGAACCAAGCTTTCGCTTGGGAAGATAATAAAAGAGGGAAGTTCAAAGAAGAATATTTTCTGGCAATAGAGATACTGACGGTAGCGCATGTACCATGGGTTGAGAGACTGTTCAGAATACCACCAGCGATACATGACAAAGTCTGCAGTATAATCAAGAGGAAAATAGATGCAGGTGTCTACGAGCCCTCAAACAGTTCGTACCGCTCGAGATGGTTTTGTGTTATTAAGAAAGACGGAAAGAGTTTGAGGATTGTGCACAGTCTCGAACCTTTGAACAGAGTGACAATAGTGCACTCAGGATTGCCTCCGGCCACAGAAGAATTAGCAATGCACTTCGCAGGAAGAGCTTGTGGAGGGATATTGGATCTGTATATAGGGTACAACGAAAGAGTGCTTGCAGAACGCTCGTGAGACCTTACTACATTCCAAATGCCCTTTGGAGCTCTGAGACTAGTCACACTGCCCATGGGATGGATGAACTCAGTTCCAATATTCCATAATGATGTTACATATATTCTACGCGATGAGATACCTAGATACACCTTGCCATACATAGATAACGTGCCCATCAGGGGCCCCGCCACTAGGTACAAGAAGCTAGACAGGACTTTAGAAGTGTTAGAAAAGAACCCTGGGATACAGCGGTTTATCTTCGAGTATATGGGAAATGTAAACAGGATACTACAGAGAATGAAGTATGCAGGAGGGACATTTTCAGGCCCCAAAACAAAGATATGTGAATACCACATCACTATTATGGGTTTTGACTGTTCTTATAAGGGAAGGAAACCTATGAGGGACGTAATAGGCAAGATAATGAGTTGGGGGCCTTGCACGGACACCACCGATGTACGAGCCTTTTTGGGAACGGCAGTACAGTGCCGTAATCATATCCCGAACTTTGTAACAGTAGCCTTACCTCTGTACAAAGTTATAAAGAAAGATGTGACCTTTGAGTGGGGTCCCGTGCAGGAGAAAGCACAATCAGATCTAAAAGCGTTGATTGAAGTATGTTTTCACACTAGAAACCCGAAGTTTCCCAGCAAACAACCTTTGGTACTAGCTGTGGATACCTCATGGAGAGCGGTTGGATACTATATATATCAGAGAGACGAGATTGAGCCAAAACGTATACATTACATTAAGTTCAACTCACTCCTCATGGACGAGAGACAGCAGAGATACTCGCAACCCAAGAGAGAATTGTGCGGTCTCAGACGCGCCCTCAAGCAGGAGGTATATCTGTTCTGAGGCTGTCAAGACTTCATAGTAGAGACAGATACCAAGTATTTGGCTAGAATGTTAAATAATCCGGGAAAGATGCCCAACGCGATGATCAATTGCTGGGTGGACTATATCAGAATGAACTTTTTCTTTGAATTAGTTCATAAGAAAGGAAAGACTTTTGGACCAGATGGACTCTTGAGAAGGAAATGGTATCCGGGGGATGCAATGCCAGAGAGATTTAAAGATGGATTGGAAGACGGTGGTGGAGACATTATCGTTAGAAAAGAAGGACAGACGGGAGATGATCTCCTAACACTGGAAGAATTCTATGATGAAATCGACTCAAGAGAGGGTTTTTATCATGGAATTATGAAAAATGATCCCTTAATGCAGCTAGGGCGATCAGAAATAAAAGTTATAAAGCGATCAGAGCACTCAAGAGCAGCTTTTACAGAGGTCGTGAAGCCCAAGGGAGACGAGCATGATAAGGGCTCAGAAGATAGTTCTGAGGAGGAAGAACTAGGGGACTACAACAATAATCGGCGTAGTGACCATGCGAAACATCAAGAAAAAATGTTGTCCAAGGTCAAGAGATACTTGACGACCAGAGACCTGTCAGAAATAGGAGTTATGACTGTGGACCAAGCTAGATTTGTGTGGCAAGCGTTGCACTACTGGCTGGATAGAGAAGATGGGAAACTTTATAGAAAGAATGCTGGTAGAGGGAATCCTCAACTGGTTATTGAGATATCAGAAAGGATGCGCCTGCTTAGAGAATGTCACGACAAGATGGGGCATCGAGGAGCGTATGCAACAGGCAGGATGCTACAGCAGTGCTTCTGGTGGCTGGAAATAGAGGAAGACGTGATTTGGTACATCAAGTCGTGCCATCTATGCCAGGTCAGACAAAGAATAGCGCTCGAGACGCCACCAGTGGTAACTCACACGCCATCGATATTCCAAGTACTACATGCTGATACTGTCCATATGATGCCTCCATCAAATGGGTGTAGATATATAGTTCATGGTAGATGTGGGTTGTCCTCCTGGATGGAAGCAAAAGCACTAAGACAAGAGACTGCAAAAGCCATAAGACAGTGGCTTTTCAAAGATATAATTTGTAGATAGGGCAGTCTGGTAAAGATTATCACCAATAACGGAGCACCATTTAAGAAGGCCATAACATGGCTAGAAGAGAAATACAGGATAAAAGGAGTGACTATCTCTCCTTATAATTCACAGGCAAATGGTGCAGTCGAGAGGCCGCATTGGGACCTGAGACAGATGCTCTACAAGGCTACGAAAGGAGAGGTTAAGAAGTGGTTCTGGCACCTACCTCATGTTATGTGGGCAGACAGAATCACAGTGAGAAAAGGGACAGGATGCTCGCCATATTTTATGGTAACAGAAGTGCACCCGACAATACCCCTGGATGTAGTAGAGGCCACATGGCTAGTGAAATACCCAGAGAGGATGATCTCGAGCGCAGAATTGATAGGATTGTGAGCACTAGCCCTGGCTAAGCATGCAAAGCACGTAGAAGAAATGAGACAGAGAGTCTCGAGAGAGAAGATTTAGAGGATGCTACAACTTGAAAGTGACCTCCAACATAAGATAAAAGAATTTAACTTGAAACCAGGGAGCTTAGTGCTGGTCAAGAACTCGGCCATTGAGCTCTCGGCAGACAGGAAGATGAAGCCTTGTTACTTAGGACCCATGGTGGTGATCAGATGTCTTAGAGGAGGAGCCTTCATATTGGCAGAATTGGATGGAGCAGTTTGGCAAAATAGGGTAGCGGCTTTTAGAGTTGTACCTTATCTTGCAAGAAAAGAGATCTCTTATAACAAAGAAGTCAAGCAGCTCCTGGACGCACCAGAAGAGAGTATTTGTTGTCTTGAGGAGAAGATGAATACTTCAGACTTAGACGAGCCACCAAGCATGGAAGAAAACACAGAAACCTGATATATTAGAAATGAAAATAATGGCAAGAATAACGGAATAGGACAGAGACAAAACTATTTAGTATTTCTCAGAAGAACAAGACCTCTTGTCCTCCCAGACTTGATAGATATGCTCAAATTCTGACATGGCGTTGTGGTATGACTTAGTCGCGAATTCGAGGTCCTAGATAGACTTAAGGATGTGATTACTGGCTGTGGTGAGAGTTACGTTGAGGGCGTTTAAGCAGATCGTGTAGCAGATATCGGTGTGCAAACCCAAGCCAGGTGGATAAAGCTCGAGGATTGCCTCAAAGGAAGCTTGAGCTAGAAATCATGAGATATAAGTAGAACAGAATAGGGAGACAGATTAGAAACAAAAACAGAGAACGAGGAGAGAATACCGCTCACCTTGACTGACCAGCTCAGCGATGCCGCAAGGATTGGCAGTCTAGGAAGAGAGGTATTTAGAAATAGGAGTCGTCAGAGATGAAAACATAGAGCCTACCTTAGCCTGGAATGCTTCAGGTTTAGGGGACTCAATAATAAAGCGAGGGAACTTAAGAACCTTGCAGGGAGGGGCGGACAAACCAGAGGCAGGAGCAGACGTTGGTTTGGAAGATACAGTGCTCGCATCGTCGTCCACCTGCATAGGACCCTAACAAAAGAAGAAGCAGTCAGAAAACCAATAATAGGAGAGATAATAAGGGAATGTACAGGACTAGAATTACAAGAAAGAAGGGCCGAGGGGACGTTGTTCTCAAAAGCAAGCATAATCACCTCGACCTCGTGTTCATCGTCAGTGCGGCCATCGGTGGCAGCAGCTAGGGAAGGGAGACCCTGGATATGGGAACACTAAAGATAAATAACCAATACTGCATAAGAAAGAAGAAAATAGAGCATACCTTAGAAGGGGTAGCTTCAAAGGGAGTCCTGTCCGGAGCAGGATGCTTAGCGGCACTAAACTGGAGCTCAGGAGACAGAGACGACAAGATAACAAGAAAAAGACAAACATGGGTGGTTTCTCATGTTGGGCTAAGAAAGCCTGGATCTGTTTATAAGTGGACGGGAAAACGTAAGTCGGATCATGCTCGCGATGAAAGAGTTTGTAAGCATGGCGAGCATTGACCAAAAGGCAAAGATAATTGCTTCTGGCCAAAGCAGCAGGGTCCCACGCTAACTGATCCAGATAGATGCGCTGGAAACAGCAGATTAGCACCAAGCATATAAAAAGATCAGAAAAGGAAGAGAACATACCACAGGATCAACGAGAGCGTCAACAGCACACCTAATAGACCCAAGAGTAGATTTGTTGAACTTGAACCGCTCGCTGTAGTGGACAACGTTGGAAACAGCATCAGAGAGCTCGACATGAGCATTGACAGTTTCGCCTTTGACCTCAAACATAGGAAGGGAAGCAAGGAGGGAACAAAGGAATAACTAGCTATATAAACCTCCTCGACCATGCCCCACTCCAAAGGGGAAGCTCATAGAACTAAAAGAAAGGAAATGCAGACAGAGATTAAATACAACCTAATATGTAATGGAGCCAAAGAGAACCACTATGTGCAGGCACCAGAAAGAAAGAATACATATCGCGAGAGAGATAACTCCATTAGATAATAAGAAGTGTGAGGATACACTAGCTTAAAGTGGGAGGGAGAAAATAGAAAGATGCAACTAAAACTGGAGACCGGCAATTTTATGCTGGGTAATTGGAATTACCAGAGAAGTACCGTAAGATATAGGAACAAGAACGGAGCAAAAGGAAGCTCAGAGGACAAAGCAGAGAGACCAGAAAAAGAAACCCATGTATTTTTTGGCTGAGCGAAAAGAACATAACTAATACCAGATATTTCAGAAAGTAAAAGAGGACCGGCTAACATAAAGAGTATGGAAAACTAGGATCTAGAGAGACCTCTCTTTGCCCTTGCTCTTTTTACTTATCTTCTCCTTCTTAATAACGACTTCAGGGGACAGGGAACGAGAAAAAACGAGAGCCTCAGAGACGGCATGCATGTGACGCCATCCTTGAGCCTCAGGGAGGTGGCCATCATAACCAGCAGCTTGGAGAAAAGGCCCAAAGAGGCTATTGATTGTTTGATGAGACTTGAAGAGCTGCTTGGCAGCCTCAGGACCGAAAACCCCATCAAAATTGGAGGAGGCAAGACGAGCGGCCTCAAAGATAGCGATCTGAGCGTTAGCATCTGCTACAAGACTACTTCCCACCCAAAAGTCAGGGTCTCCCTGATAATAGCGTTCAGCGGCGAGTAGTTCCTCAGCAAATTCAGAAACAAGGGCTTGATATTGAGAGACAAGGGATTGATAGACCTCTCGAGCATAAGAGACGGAACTCCACATAGATGTGAGAGTCCGAAGACGAGACATAATGTCTAAAAAGAGAAAAAGGATTCCAGAATCAGAAAAATAAAAGGAACAAATGAAGGGGAAGGCTCATGCTGAGTAGAAGCAAAGCTAGGCACCCGAAGAGACTCTGCATAGAAAAGAGAGACATTGGCCGGCTTTGTATGAGAACAATGCGATGCATGTGCCTTGTCGCACTCGACATAGGAAAGGCTACCGTCAATAGTACCAAGGAGGCAAGATCACACAGTAGTCGAAAGCTGAATAGGAAGACAGGGACAGGGATGACACTCCTCGGCGCCATCAGCAATACACAAGAGACACTTGAGGTCACCGACGGGACCCTAGATAAACAGAAAACAGAATAGAATAAGATAATAAAAGAGACAAAAAAGAAGGGACTTACCAAGTCCTCCATAGAGGGAACCGCAAATAAAGTAGGGACCAGATTGAGATAGGGATGGCCCAAGTGCAAACCATAAAGTTAAAGGAGGTCGCGAGCTAGAAAAGAAAAGAAATAATTAGAAAAGGATCAACGATAGAAATAAAAGAAAAAGACTTACGTGCTTTATTGCGGTGAGGTTTTTTAGGAGGAGGAGACATGGCAGGAGGTACCTCCTCACGTTGACTCCGTTTACGAGAAGGACCCAGGACGGGCTGGATAGAAATGGTCAGATTGCGACGGTGCACAGGTGTAGAAATAGTCAGACCATTAGATGGATCAGGAGACATGGATGGAGGAGCAGGGCTGGCGTTAAGAGATTCAGAAACAACATGACGAGGAGTCTTGACCCGTTGAGAACAAGGAGGACGAGGGACATGAGAAGAGGAAGCTGGCAAATGCCCTCCAGAAACAAAGGCAATCCCTTTGTTGGTCTCAGAGACTAACTCGTCAACCTCAGGATCGTTGGGGATTTCAATGACTGAGAGAATGGCAGGAGAAGATGGTAAAAGTGGGACATAGTCAGGAAGAGGGGAAAGCTCCTCAAACACAGCAGCGGAAAGCATATAAAAGGGTGCCACAAGAAGAGTGGGAGCTATAGGAAAGACCATAAAAGGATCAGATATTAGAGAACAAGGAGCAAGAAAAAGAATTAAGAAATACACCTAGAGAACTCAGAGAGGCTTCGACCTGAACCACTTTGGCTACTGCAGCCTCATCAGAAATAAACTAGTCTGCAGGGATAGAGGCGGATACAGAAGAATGCAGAGATGCAGCTGGAAAACCTGGAAGAGTAGCAGCAGTATTGGTAGGAGCAGAAGCAGAAACTACTGTGACTTTAGAAAAGGGGGAATTGTGACACAAACGGAAGATACGCTAAAGCTCCCCAGAGAGATAAGAGACCAGAGCATCACGTTGCTTGCTGGGAGGGTCCTCGAACAGTCCTCCAATGTGTTGCCAAAGTTTGTCTCGCTGTGAGAGCAGCCGATCGTATTCAGCGGCAGTAGACATGAACTATGGAAAAGAAAAAGAAAAGAGGTACGCTGGATATATAAAGCAGGATGATCCACAGAAGCGGCTACTTATGCGGAGCCAGGCAAGCATTGTGCCTAATCAAATAGGCAGTACGTGAAAGATATGGCCTTTAGAAGGCAATATAAAAGAGAATGAATAAGATTATGGGGTGACAAGGAATATGTCAACTGAGATCACAGAAGTACCGGATAAAGGAAAAAGAAGACAGAGGTCAGACCAAAAGAGGCAGGTGCCAAAAATAAAGAATCTATTGAGAAAATGGATAAGTCCGCATTCTGAATAGTGCGCAAGAGCGTCAATAGAATAAGAAATACAGCAACACCGAAGAGGGGGAACTGTCAAGGATAATCTAATGAACAGTGCCCAGAAATGTCGGGAGCTAGGAATTACAAGAAAATCACAAAGTCAAGAGTGCGAGCGAATCCGCTCGAGGACGGACGTATAGAGAGAAGGGCTTATCCTCATTGGGGTACAAGCTAGAAGAACGGCCTGTGGGCTGGAGGTCCAATATACAGATCCTAATACGGGACATACTGGGTTGCCAGATAAATGAGAAGACGACTGAGGGCAGTCATTTATAGTGGGGGGGAGATGTTACGCCATACAAAACTTTAGGCAAATTAAGTGACATTCTGCATCTTAATAACAGGAATAACCAGCTCGAGAGATGAGCTCGGCCCCCCAGAAATGTTCCTCTAGACGCCTAGTCATGGACTTGAGTATCTAGCTTGAGTAGCAGGGTAGCAGCTGTGACCACCGCTACATACACCTCATAGACGCTTGCCTAGGCACCCCATATCGGATTCCTAACAGATCTCCCTTCTAGAAGTGCTCTCGAGGACAGAAATGAACTTAGGGCAGATTACGCGACCTGAGTGGCGTCGTGCCGCAGCCATCGGAGAGCCTATTTAAAGAAGAGTTACGATCAGATTTGGGCCGTCATCACTGATGGCTAATTATAGCAGGATCAAGCAGGTCGCACCGTCGCGACATTGCCTCGTAGTGGCAGTAGGAGGAAACTGGAGGGCAGAAGGAGGAGAAGTGAACCATAGAGGTAGGAGAAAGGACCGGGAAGCTGAGAAGAGGAGTAGCAAGGAGATTAGATGAAGAGAACGCACGCGAGCACAAGACGGCTCAAGACCGCCATCTCTGTCTATGGTCCGTCGAGACGCTCAAGGCCCAACCATTGTGCAAGGAGGAGTTGCTGGGGTAGGATTAGGGTATTTGGGAGTGGTTAGTCGGTGTCTGGGAGGAGCGCCGTACCATAATTACAGCCTTGCTAGAATTGGGAATTCTGAGGTTTTCTTTGTCTCACTTTCTTTGTTGTCTTTTTGCTTTGTAATCATAATAAAATACTCTAGGGCACAGGAGGGGAATCAAGCATCATACCCCCATCATCATCTCTCTCT
>Ga0153968_1000183_pt1 | contig 12349 bp, 11 predicted proteins | sample TSGA052MetaG_FD_104729 | JGI IMG/M metagenome (GOLD analysis project Ga0153968, IMG submission 104729) | Attine ant fungus gardens microbial communities from Georgia, USA - TSGA052 MetaG | ecosystem: Host-associated > Fungi > Mycelium > Unclassified | place: USA: Georgia, George L Smith State... | reverse complement strand
TCACTCCTTAAGCTAGTGGATAGTCCTGGAAGCTAGTTTGAGATTCAAGTGGGGATATATCTACACACACTTGCTAGTATATATACTACACTAGATAGTCAGGCACACAACACCATGGCAACCAATCTATAATCACAGAATGTCCTAGAACAACTAATAATAGGCATCGCACTACATGACACAGACAGGGGGAGTCAGGAACGATGGGAGTGCGATACACGATCTGTCACTGGGCCATTAATAGAACAGACCCTCAGAACTCACTAAGCACAACCCTAGATGTCCCTTTACACAGTCCTTTGAGATCTTCTTAGTGCAAGGGGTTGGGTTTCAGAAACTTTGCTTAATTCTTTGTCTTGTTCCTTTTCCATGACAGCAGTAGAGTTATTATCAGTCAAGGTTCTCTGTATATTTTTGTGTAAGTCACAACTGGCTAGAGGTCTTGGAGCAATTCCCTGTATTGATAGAGGTATTTGATTTGTACTTGCATTGTTGTCAGAGCTAGCAGCATTATTGTTAGGTAAAGAATTATATATAAATGGATCGTTGTCATCATAGAGTACAGCTAGAGTTGGTTGTCTCATAATGTGAGTTGTCCTCTCCTCAGATATAACATCTTGTGATTTGAAAACTATATCTGTAGTTTTGTCCAGGAGTTTATAACCATTGTGTCCAAAATATCCAAGTAGGGCAGTTTTAACAGACCTATGTAAGGTTGCTAAACTCCAAGCTGGAATAAAGCTAACTGTTCTTTGTTCAGTGATTGACAAAGAGAACTTAATAGAGTCCTTGTTAGATTTTCCTATATTACTTATACAACTACTACATGGTCTGTGCACTACTTTCCCACACTTATCATGTGACCCATCATGTGACATCATGTGATGTGACTCGTGACACTTGTGATGTGACACTTTCCTGTACTTTCTTCTGTATAGTAAGTCCAAGAGAAAAGAAAAGAAAAAAAAAGAAAATATAAATAATGACTTAGTTGTTTTGCCAAGTTATGACACCACCCCTCTCTTAAGTTTCCTTGTCCTGAGGAATTTTCTACAACTCATAGTAAGGGTCAACTATGTTGTCTATTTTGTTTTCATCTTTCTCTGTCTATTCCCTTAGTCCCAAGTCTTCTTGCTCAATTTCTTCTTCTTCTTCGATCGTCTCTATCATTTTTCTCTCCCTTGGTCATTTACCCTTCTACCATCTCCAGTTTCTTTCTAGTCTGCCCCAATATTCTTGGTCATATCTCTTATCTGACCATTCGAATAATTTTCTTGCCGTAAACCTCTCTGGCAACTCTTTTCTTTTAAACATTCCTTCCTTACGTTCTTGTTTCGCCACATCTTCCATGTCTCACTGATATTCTTTCTCGAATTCTTTGATTGCTTCTTTTGTGTGCTTCAAATTCTCCCTCCCTTCCCAAGTGTCTAACTCTGTCATGAATCCTTTCCAGTGTACTAGGTATTTGTTCTTTTTTCTTACTCGTCGCTTGTTCAGAATTCTCTCTACTTCCCATTCTTCTTCTCCTTCAATTATTACTGGGGCTAGTTGCTCTCTTTTCTGCTCTTCCACTTGCCCTATGTATTTACATATCCTACTGATGTTTACTACTGGGTGTATTTTTACTATACTAGGTAGCTCTAATTCCACCATGTTTGATGATATGATTTTCTTAATTTGTAAGGGCCTACAAACCTCTCTGTCAACTTCTCTGTTCTCCTACCGACTATTTGGTACTTCAAGTCCTTAGTGCTTAACATTACTAAGTCCTCTACTTTATAGTCGTTTACTTCTCTTCTTTTCCTGTCTGTGTATTTCTTCATTTCTTCTTGCGCTTTCCCTAGTGCTGCTTTTGCCTTCTCTTGGATTTCCTTTATTTTCTCAATGAACTTCTCTGCCCCCTGGTATTTCTCTTTCTTTCTACCTTCAAACCCCATCCTGGGATCTTGTCTGTAATTTGCCTTAAAGGGCAACGTTCAAGTACTTGAGTGCACTTTGTTATTATACAAGAATTCTGCCATTCCTAACTATTCAGGCCACTATTCTTGCCTATAATCAATGAACATCCTTAAGTACTGTTCTAATTCCTGATTAACCCTCTCTGTTTGTCTATCTATCTGAGGGTGGAATGCCATCGACAATTTACTCTTTATCCCCTAGTATCTGATTCAACTCTTTCATTAACCCTGCTATAAATTTTGGTCCCCAATCCAAGATAATGCTCTCAGATAGACCATGCAGTTTCTATACATTATCTCTAAACAACCTAGTTAGGCCTTCCGCCGACGTTTTTTCTGTAGTAGGTATGAAATGAACCATTTTTGTTAACCTATTGACTACTACCAAGATTAAGTTGTATCCCTGAGCTAAAGGCAGCTTTGTGATAAAGTCTGCCAATATGTGCGTCTAAGGCTTTTCTAGAATTAAGTTTGGCATTAACTTTCCTACTGGCTGTTCTGTGCAATTTTTGTTACGCTGGCAAGCATCACATTCCTCCATATACTGCTTCACTTCCTTTGTTACTCCTGGCCACCAAAAATTGCGGGTGACTAATTCCACTATCTTCTATTGCCCCCCATGACCTCCTACTAGCGTATTGTGATGCAGCCTAATTATCTCTGCTCTAAGCCTATCATCTTTTGGCACATAGACTTTCCTTTCCTTGTATATTACGCTGTTCACCTCTCTCTACTCTTTGTCTCTTAACATCTTTACCTCTGTTTGTTTCATCTCTTCTACTACTTTTACTACTTCATCATTTTTCACTTTTGACTTTCTTACTTCCTTTAGTAGATCTACTCTGTCTACTATTATTTCTACTACCTCAGCTTTTCTTACTTCTAACTACTCTGGTTTTACCAATGTTTCATCCTTATTGTCCTTTTTCACTCCAATCTCCTAGTCTGGCCTTCTGCTCAGACTATCTGCTTTTTCCATCTTACTTCCTGAAACATGTTTTAGCATAAAATTGAACCTAGATAAGTATAAAGCCTATCTTGCTTGTCTTCAATTTAACTTTTGCGCCTTCATAAAGTACTCAAGGTTTTTATGATCTGTCTAGATCTTGAATTTAACTGTTGTTTCCTCTAAGAAGTGTCTCCATGCCTCCAAGCATCTGATTACTGCTAACATTTCTTTGTCATGTATTTCATAGTTTCTCTCTGTATCACTTAAAAACTTTGAAATGAAAGCAACTGGTCTCTACAAGTTGTCTGAGCACTTCATCGATAGTACTCCTCTAGTTGCGTAATTTGAAGTGTCTGCTTCTATCTTAAACTCTTTGTCCAAGTCTGGTGCCGCTAATATTGGTTTTGTCATAAAGACTCCTTTTAACTCATCAAATGCCTTTTGTTGGCTTTCTCCCCATACTCACTTCACATCTTTCCTGGTGAGCATATTCATCAGCCTAGCTACTTGAGTGAAATCTTTGATAAACCTCCTGTAGTAATTTGCGAGGCCTAAAAATTTCCTGACATCTTTTACATTCTTTGGCTCTAGCCAACTTAACACTCCTTCTACCTTTTCCTTCTTCATTTCTATTCTGTTTGGTCCTATAACAACACCTAAGAACCCTATTTTCCATACTTTTCATACACTTTTCTGGCTTAATATACAAGTTATTTTCTTCCAACCTCTTTAATATTTTCTCCACAATCTCGTCATGTCCCTCCTCTGTTTCTGTCCCCACTAGTATATCATCCACAAATGCCGTGACTTTTCCTTCATTGATCAAATCTCTTAGAATTTCATTTATTATTACCTGAAATGTAACTGGCAAGTTCATCATCCCAAAGAACATTACTGTTGGCTCAAAGAAGCCCACATGTATCGTGAATGCTCTCTTTTATTCATTCCCTTCTTTTATTCTCACATTATTGAACTCCCACCTCAGATCCATCTTAGTGAATACCTTCTTACTTCCCATGTTGTCAATTAGGTCTGTAATTAATGGTAACAGGTAGTTGTTTTTCACTGTTTGGTCATTTAGGTTGTGGTAGTCTATTACCATCTGCTTGCTTCCATCCTTTTTACCCACAAAGAATACTAGTGACGTTTGAGGGGATTTCAATGGTCTAATGTACCCCTTTCTCAATTGGTCCTCCACAAAGTTCTGGACTTCTTCTCTTTCATTTTTGGATAGAGGATAGATTCTTCTCTTCTGTGGTTTGAACATCTCCTTGAGATCAATAGCATGATCCTATACTTTCCTGGTTGGCATTCTCTCTGACTCTACCTTTCCAAACACTTTTCTCTACTTTAGGAATTTCCTTGGGACCAACTCTTTGATTTTCCTGTGGTCCTCTTCAATTTCCTCTTCTTCTCCCCAATCTTCTTTATCGTCTATTACCCATCTTATGATTCTTTCTTCCTCTAGGGTTGCTACTCTTTTTTCCTTTGCAACTTTTTTTTCTTCTCTCTTTAGTACTGCCCTACCACACAAGGGTGGGCATCTTGTCATCTTAACTTCTCCAGTTTCCCAATTTATTTCTGGGTTGTGTACCTATAACCACAGCATTCCTAATATTACTTTTGTTTTTCCTAAGTTGCACACATCTATCCTCATTCTTTCTACATACCCCTTATAATACACGTTCACTTCCACCTAATAGATAATTGCTCCTCCACTGTTATTTGTCCCATCCACATTTCTGACCACTATGGGTCTCTCTAATTTTTGCAACTTGAACCCATGCCTAGCTGCCATCCTCTTATCCATAAATATCCCTGTAGCACCACTGTCCAAGAGTGCTTTTACAGTTATGCCTTCATATATATCTAACTTTTCAACTCCAATATTCATCCACACTTCTCTTAGTATTTTGAATGTTCTCCTGATGTCCCTTTAGCTATCTCCCTCTTTTGCTGCACTTTCCAGTTCTCCTGACCATGTGCTGCTTTGCTGCACCTTTGTCTCTCTGGGCCACGCTGTCTCCTTCTCTCTTCCTTTTGAACATCCACACCACTTCTGTTTGTTTCTAATTACCCCCTGTCCTCTATTCTCTTCCACATGACATTCTTTCTTCTTACACCTTTCACGCTTTACATATGTCACTATCATTTCCCTTGTGCACTATCCCAATTCTAATAGTCATGCCTCTTCTGGGACGTCTCTTCCATAATGCTCCTCTGCTCTCTTCCTTAACTCTTTTATTGAACTCCTCCTCCATCCTTGCTGTGCTTCTTGTGGCTTGGCCATGCACATTGTCTCTTCTTCCTCCACCTTTCTCAACTTTCTTTCTCCTTCCTACACCTTTCTCTTTGCAAGGTATGCCAACTCCCTCTGTTGGTGTGCCTTTTGTGGCCTTGCTACATGCACCACCCTCTCTTCTGCTCTTTCTTTCCATAATGGACACTCCCTACACTTATGCCCCTTCTCCCTACATTTAAAACATTCAACCACTACTGTCTCATGTCTCCTAATCATCCTCTCTTCAACTCCACATTGCATCACTTTACTCCTTAGTACTTCAAACTTATTCATTTTGGGAAATAATGGTTCTCTTCTTTTCTTCTTCCTTATTCCTGCAATTGTGGGCTAGGTGCCCAAACCTTTTGCAGCACCGACACAATTTCCCCTTTCTTCTCTCTAATTCTTCTCTCAGTTTGGCAAGAGAGCATTTTTTTCTGAGCAAATTGCTCATCAATGAGTTGTATTGGTCTAGAGACATTGTGTTACGTCTTCTGGACAGGGTACAAAGTTAATGTTGAGTCTTGCTATATACTGCTACATCTGCTGGGGTGCAAGATCTTCACCCAGCCAGATGTCTACTGCCCTCCTGACTACTGCCCTAATAATATGGTTAAACTATCACCTCAACAGGGAGGATCCCTACTCTAAATAGCCTTCTAAAAGTAACTGTCACTCCTCTGCATGTACCAACTCACAATAGAGTATAGTATAAGGTTTATACTGAGAAAGATAGTAACTAATAACACCACTTGATTATGAGGTCAGGTCTCAGTAGTAATACCCAAGCTTGGTACTACACTTCCACCGTCAATCCCTAACTGATTGACAAGTCCCCTTAAGCCAAGGGCCTAGCTATGTATGGAGGTGGCTACCGATCGCGATGATTAGCGGCCAAGGGTTGATATGATGAGAGTAAAGAGTGAGCAAAGTCCAAGGTGGATGGTGCTCTGAAGTGAATTGAGTTCTAGTATAAGGTTGCTAAACTCCAAGCCGGAATAAAGCCAACTGCTCTTTGTTTAGCAATTGACAAAGAGAACTCGATAAAGTCCCTGTTAGATTTTCCTACATTACTTATACAACTACTACATGGTCTGTGCACTACTTTCCCACACTTATCATGTGACCCATCATGTGACACTGTGACTTGTGACACTTGTGATGTGACACTTTCCTGCACTCCCTTCTGTGTAGTAAGTCCAAGAGAAAAGAAAAGAAAAGAAAATATAAATAATGACTTAGTTGTTTTGCCAAGTCATGACAACCTAGAGCTTAACTTGGAGAGATTGAGATCCAATAGAACATGCACATAAGAGGTACAACCAAAGGGTCGTAAGTGAGATATATCCTGGCATTGTCTAGACCATAGTTCAGCTGAAATAGTTTTTGGCTGTTGTGAGTTAGACAGTAGGTTTTGGACATAAACCACTGTTTGTACAGTGTCTGTCCAGTATTTCATAGGTAATCCAGACTCAGCCATGGCTGTTTGGGTGCCATCCAATATAGTTCACATCAATCGTTCTGCTACACTATTCTGTTGATGTGTATAGAGTGTTGTGAACTCAAAGTCTAAATCTTGTTCATCACAGTAATGCTTCTATGCATTGTTGTACTACTCCCTGCCTATGTCTAATTGCACTTGTCTTAACCTTTTCCCAGTTTGATGTTCTGCCTTAGTGTGGAAGCTTTTGAATACATTCAGTGTGACTTCTGCTGACTTAGATTTCAAGAAGGTGACTGTTCGATATGATGAAAACCCATCTATGATGATCATAAAGTATAGTGTGCCCCCTGCTAATTGTATCTGGCACAGTCCTCATATGTCAATGTGTATGTGTTCAAGAATTTCCTTTTCCCTAGATTTGCTATCATGATATGGGTAAGTAGTATGCTTGCCATAAACATAGTCCTTGCATAATCCTCCTATTGATGATTCACCACAGATATTTAGTCTATCAACAAGGTTTTCTGCCATTATCTGACAGATTGTTTCTGCTCCAGTATGAGCCAGGTGTCTGTGCCATGTAGCAAAATTTGTAAGTTTTTGTTTTGACTGTGTAATGAGAGCTGTCAGTTAGGGTTTATCTATTTCCACTACATAAAGTCAACCAATTCAGATTGCTGATATTACTTCTGTTCTGTTTTGTGTCTTTATAATAGCCTTGTCTTCTTTGAAGGTTGCTTCCACTCCTTTAATGCTCAACTTGGACATTGAGATTAGGTTGGACCTGAAACTAGGTGTATACAAAACATCGTCGATGGTGATTGTTCTTTTAACTCCATTTATATTTGTTTGGAACTTAATGTTGCCCTTTCCAACTACCTTGAATGTTAATCCCCTTTCAGCAGTTAGTCCAGATAATGGTTGGTTAAAGGGGTATAAGAGGTGAACAATGACAAGTCAGCAAAGTAATGGTCATTTGCACCAGAGTCAAGAAGCATAAGAATGTTGGATTTATTATTGGAGTCTGTATGGAGAACTAATGACGTTTCTGTAGATATGCCCTTGAGACTCTCCATCCCCTTTTCATTGCACATTTGTTGGTTGGAGTCACTAAAACTGGGAAGTGGTTTGTCATCAGATGTACAGTCGTCATCAGTGGTTGGGGTGGTAGGTACCTTGAACTTGGTGTCTCCTATTGTCATATATGCAAAAACCTGGTCATTATCTTCACTTCTGGAGGCAACATTTACAGTAGGTGATGATTTTGTACTGCCTTGATGTGTATTTATTACTGATCCCTTAAATCCACCTCTTTTTCCAAAATCAGGGGAAAATTGTCCTTCTTTCCCTCCTCCTGGCCAGTAACACACATCAATGGTGTGTTTGCGACAGTTGCAGTTTGGGTTGGTACAGACCAGGAGGTTTCGATCTTTTTTAACATAGGTATTGGTTTGGAGTGCTGTGACAGAGTGAGATGATAGTTTAGGTCGATCGTCTTTGGTGTGCAACCACCACATGTTGAGTTGCTAGATAGCTTCAGACAGGGGCATGTTGTTGTAGAGTGATGCTACTGTAGGGTTCCAGGACTTCAGAAGTGAGTTGAGCAGAATGGTTTTGAAGCTAGTATCTGATATCACAATCCCCATAGTGCATACTTAAGACAATTTGTTGCACATAATGGACAGGTGAGTAGGAAAGTCGTCATCGTCAGCATACTTTAAGGTTCTGAGTTTATTGTCTGCATTTATTCTGGTCATTTCTAAGTGCGTTTTATAGTTGTCTTTGGCTGATTTCCAGATACTTGCTGATGTTCCAGTAGTATCAATTCCTAGACCATCAGTATCTTTGATATTAAAGGTGAGTAATGTCTTCGTCTATGCCTCTCAAGTTTCCTACTCATCCAAGGATGGATTTTTAAAATTCCATGAAGTCTCAGCTACAGTGGTTTTCTCCATAGGTTCAGTGGTTGGGATGCTAGGCCTGGTAATTGTTCCATCAAGGTACCCACAGACTCCTCTCATTTGGGCCATAGTCCTTATAGTATTGCTCCATTGTATCCAGTTTGAGCCATTAAATTTGTCTGATTCATTTAGTTGCAGTGGTATCGGTCCTAACGTATGAGCCATTGTAGTGGTGAGAAGATATGTAGAATGTGCATAGTTTGGTTTGTTTGAAAGTTTTAAGGGCATGGGCCTATAACCTAAGAGATAAAATAACTCAGATGATATCTCTGCAGTGATTAACTGAGGTTCTACCTAAGTAACTCGACTGTTAAATACCTGGTAGTATACGTTATGTCTCAGCAAGTATAAATATAGTATGTTTCATTCAAGACAATAGGACTGAAACCTTCATAAGTCAGTCCTCATCAACAGGTTGGACTAAAAGCCAACAGAACGACTTGACTTGACTAGACTGATATTTAGGTTTACAGGTATATACTTTATATATGAAAATGACGTATCAGTATCTACCTGGTGGAGGAGCAATTTGGAGCCTGTGCATTGCTAAAGGAGTGACAAGGATATAAGAGCAACAAGTGGAGCTCTTTAGATAGAGCAGTGAGATGTAAATATACAGCCAGAGCAGATGATGAAAAGCAATATGAAACTTAACAGAGTATACTCCATTAAAAATTAGAATAAATTCAAATGAAATTGGAACAGGCACTGAGCAAAGCAAGCTGCCTGTGACCTCAGAGACTGTTGAAGGAAGGGAGTGTAGCATACTGACAAACAACACTACCTACTATTCCACAAACCATTGGAGAAAGGGAGTGTAGTGGACTAACAGACAGCACTGCTTGCTGTTACAAGGACTGTTGGAGAAAGGGAGTGTAGCAGACTGACTTCAACACAGTTATCTCTACTCAGAATTAGTAGAGGTGATCATTTAGGCTAGAGGCCTGATTGTAAACCTTGTTTGTAGCAACAGGAGCCAATCACAATGTGTCAGTCTCAGCTTGTCACAGATTGGAAAATCAGCATTTGGGATTATATAGCATTGCTACCAGGACAATGGCGATCCATGGATTATACTGCATTAACGTGATTTCCTGGAAACTTATGTGTACCAAAATATGATATATGGCTTGTAAAGGTGAACTTGGCTGCTTTCATGCTCAGAAGCCATTCCTCGAGAGTCATCGATATTTCAATAAATAAGCAATTCTGGACAAGCACATGATACCGAATTGTAGTCTTGCTGTTATACAGCGCTCTCATTCCGTCTGCACAGTTCCCCGAGGTGTTGTGTTCGACGAGCTTCCCACGCAAACATACTACAAATAGGGGAGGAGCGCTCAGAAATAAAATTGACCATCACTGACCATCATATCAAGTCATGAGATGTCTAAAACAATGGAGACTGAGAAGAATTGAGATTGATCACCAACTGTTCATCCGTCAAATGTTCAAACATGAAAAGACATGCTTTGTTTGATACGCGACAAGTTGAGTTGTCGGGGCATGGCACGAATTTCTGGGGATCCCAAGAAAGAGTAGAGCCCAAAAATCAATGGCAGCTTGTAGTCATACATTACTTGTTCGAGGTTTCAGGCTAGTGCCCCGGAATATATATGATACAGAATTGAATGATATGTACGCGTGGCGGTGCCATACATAAAGGAGAGTGCAGCATCCGCGTTTCTCGCTTCCTGCTTCCACATCATTATCACTCTCATGGGTGCCCAACAAAGCCGCTCAAGTTCCTCGTCAGCTACCGGGACTCATACTCACAGATTTACGCGCCATCTAAGGCGACACTCAGGCCTTGACAAGTTGTTCAAATCATCAAAAAATCCCGAGACGAACGAGTCCGAGGGCAGCAGCAGCAGCAGCAGCAGCAAAGGCACATCAACGCCAGCAGTGACGCCTGCGAATGGAGGTCTTTCTCAGGGCACACTGGGCGGAGGAGCAGTTTCAACAGCAGCGCCAGTAAGTGTAGTGGTGTTGCCCAAATACTATCCAAATTAATCACATTCTCCCACCCTCAGGTTCCTGCTCCTGCTGTCCAGCAAAGTGTGTCACCCATGTCTCCAGTAACAGTTCCATGCTCTGTGCGCCTATCCACCATTCATCCATTCACTATACAAACCACTTACAAATAGTATCGAACCGGACGGACGCTCGGCAGCGGAACCTATGCTATTGTCAAGGAGGCTATCCACATCGATACGGGCAAATACTATGCCTGCAAAGTCATCAACAAAAAACTTATGGAAGGTCGGGAATACATGGTACTCATGTCTCTGTGTCTCTCTCGACTTTTGCAGGATTCAAATCTCCATCTCTAGGTCCGTAATGAGATCGCTGTACTGAAGAAAATCTCGAGTGGTCATTCCAACATCGTAACTCTACGTGACTACTTTGAAGTATGCAATCACTTTCCAAATCTCACTTTCCCTTACTTATGGAGCACAATTAGACCACCCACAACCTTTACCTGTGTTTTGATCTCTGTACCGGAGGTGAACTGTTCGATCGGATATGTGCCAAAGGCAACTACTACGAAGCGTCAGTCTATCTGTTATGGATTCTGTCCTGAAAAATTTCTCACCTTCCTAGTGACGCTGCGGACCTTGTGCGAACCATATTCAAAGCTGTAAAATACATCCATGACTCTGGTGTCGTTCATCGCGGTTCGCACTACTTTCCATCCGTCTATCAACGTTCCCAATCCTCAATATTGGATTTTCTAGACCTCAAGCCTGAAAACTTGCTTTTCCGAACACCAGCCGAAGACGCTGACATCATGATTGCTGATTTCGGCCTGAGCAGAGTTATGGATGATCATAAGCTTACCCAGTTGACTGAGATTTGTGGTACTCCAGGTGTACGTTCTGTCCCCCTATTTCACAGCACCCTCAAACTCAGAGTATCCTTAATTTAGTACATGGCTCCAGAGATTTTCAAACGGAGTACGGTTTGGCATTCAATCTCTAGTGCATGCAGCTCAACGATTTTGAACAGCCGGTCACGGAAAGCCTGTTGATGTATGGGCGATGGGAGTCATCACCTACTTCCTCCTCGCAGGTTACACTCCTTTCGACCGCGACACTCAACAACAAGAAATGGAGGCCATTATTGAAGGCGATTATAAATTCGAACCTGCAGAATATTGGGCGAATGTTTCGCAAACCGCCAAGGATTTTGTCAAATTCTGTCTCACTATCAGCCCGGCTGATCGTCCAACAACTGTTCAGGCTTTGGATCACAAGGTTACACTCTTTCCTCTCTTTTCCGGTGCATTAAGAATAACTGGATCATAGTGGCTGGCCGATGAGAAACCTCACTTTGTCACTCTTGATGGACAACCTGCCGATCTCCTGCCTCACGTCAAGAAAGCGTTCAATGCCAAACAAGCTTGGCGCAAAGCTGCTTTCAGCATCACTGCTGTTAGACGTATGACGACTCTTGCACAACAATCCAACGGCAACAATCATGCGCGACTTCGTGCCGAACTTGACCAATACAAAGAGGAATCCGAGAAGGTACGTAGATGTTTCGTCATTCTGAACAGTTGCTGATGCCCTACGGACTTTATAGGAGGCACTGGAAGATGCTTCAATTACGCACCAACACCAGGAAGAAGGGGAATCGATAGCTCATGATGAATTGGTCAAGCGTTTTGAACAGACCAAAGTCAAAGAGTAGTTTTGAAAATTGAATCGGACTTGTGTATCTATTCTCATTTTTGGTTTCATCATGGCGTATTTT
>Ga0153968_1000181_pt1 | contig 12393 bp, 8 predicted proteins | sample TSGA052MetaG_FD_104729 | JGI IMG/M metagenome (GOLD analysis project Ga0153968, IMG submission 104729) | Attine ant fungus gardens microbial communities from Georgia, USA - TSGA052 MetaG | ecosystem: Host-associated > Fungi > Mycelium > Unclassified | place: USA: Georgia, George L Smith State... | reverse complement strand
CTATTTATTTTTAATTGAGTCTCTAACATTTGTAATATTCTAATATATTTCTCAGAGTGGAGATTGATGGAGAGAGCCTCCTTGGCCCTTGCCTTCATCTCAGAAGCTCTTGAGGTTGTAAATTCAATTCTCTTGAGTGTGTAAGAAATGATCTTGGTGAGAGATTGAGTTGGTGAATGTTTCCTACCATATACCCTATTCTTTCTGAGACAAGATGCAGCAGTTGCTCAGACAACCTTCTATGGAGTAGCAGGCCTGAAAAGCCTAGCTAATCATCGACTCAGATTGTATCACACCCATAAGGTTTGGTGTGGGAGTGCAGATGAGGGCTTGATTGAATGTGGTAAGGTCTATGAGTGATTTACTGACTATTCTACTAGTGAGCTTGTTATGGTATGTAAAGGTGGACACCTTAGGGACACTATGTAAGATGGATCTAGATTGAACCTACAATCATTTTAGCTATTTTTATATTACAGATAAGCTGTGCTTTATATTTTAATTTCTTTCTGATACTCTCACTTCCTCCTTCTCCCCATGAACTATTTAGCATGCAATTGAGGACTGTCACCACCCTTTACTCTTGCTTGTCACAGTTAAAATCTCTTTTGCCTCTTTCAGTGATGTTGAGAATAAAAGAAGATGAGCAAGTGAATATATAGAAGACCTCTCTTCTGGAACTCAATAGTATGAATATGAGCTATAGTAGTACCAAAGAAACCATTATCAATGAGCTTGAGAAGTGCTTTCTTCTTCTGCTCAAAGACCCGTGATACAATGTCAGGATAATCAGTAGCTGTCTGACCAAGGAAGAGACTATGGATAATTTCTGGCTACTTGGGATTAGCAGTCATAGTAAGGAAGAGATCTGGTTTATGGAAGTGTCTGCAAATGGCCATAGTATCCTGAAACAACTGGATTATAAACCTAGAACTCCCCACATAAGAAGAGGGAAAAATGAGTTTGCATCCCAAAGGCCCAATATCTTCTCCATTATGCCTATCATATACAGCAGCATCCTGTAATCCCTAGTAGAGCTCAGATCTAAGAGTATGTTGATGTGTTCTAGCCCAGTTGAGTTTCCTCTGCTCACAATTTGCCTATGCATCAACCACAAACTGCTGGAAGAGCTTTCCACCATAGAAAAGAGGTGGCTGAGGACTATCTCTGACATGAAGATGATAGGCATAGTAGTATATATCAGAAACCACCTGTGAGCAAGCTCATTCCTCCTTATCTCTTTGTCTTGCATTCTCCCCTTGTTCTCTAAGTTGAGCACCACAGATTGGAATTTTTGGATGCCACCCATTCTCTCCCTTTGGAAATAACAGAACATAGTAGAGAGCAGCATATGAAGGACTGTTCTGGCTAATCTGTTCAAGTCAACCTCCTCTTGTCCATAATACCACATCTCTATTATCCAATACATGATGCACCCCATCCTCAGGAATGATAACTGCAATCTCTTCAGCAGTAGGCAGATTATGAGTTCTTTGATCCTGCTATAAATTGACATGCAACATAATTGTGACCTCCTGCTGTTCATCTGCTGGTTTCTCCTTGATAAACTCATAGGCATGATGATATTGACCAATATAAGGATGACTGTCTAGGAGCATTGTCTGAAGATTGTCCATTACTATAGGATCTAGGTTATTATTGTTAGCTCTCCTAATATTAAGCTGCTCTGCTGTATCAAGGATATAGATTTGTGCATACATTGAAGTCTGATTACCATGAGGAAGAAGAGCACCAGTGAGATGATGAAGCTCTTCTTAGATTTTGAAACAATAAGGACCTGATTGCCTAGTGACTAAGTTATCGATTTTGACTCCTACTGAAGTAATAGCAAAAACTACATTATACTGTCATATATTGTTGCGAAATTCTCTTGAGGAATAATCATCTCCAGTCAAGTAGTTGTGAAGAATTCCAGTAAGTAGTTGAAGAGAGGACAGTTGGATTTGTCCTTGCAAACAGCACATGCCAAATTTGGAATAATTGATCCATAGAGAAGTAAGCTTTTCATAGTTAAAGTGAAGAGCATGACAGTGAGGACAGATGATAGACAGCATGCCCAAGTTGTTATAGTGTATATCAGCCTCTAGGAATGGTTGTCTAGCAGATGAATAATATGCAGGCTGAAAGATAGGAGGTGGAATGTCATCTGGAACAATAGCCTCTTGGTTCTAGTTCAACTGTTAAGTATGCAGAGTTTTGGTGTTCAAAAATTATTATACCTGAATCACATTATCTTTCATATCTAACTCTTGAATATTTCTTTCTCCAACATCCTATTATACTTGGTCAATATTCATCTACTAATAATCAGTGAAATATGTTACTTACAACTCTCAGGATGTTTTCCTGCATATTCCTATCCATATATAGATCTCCATTACTATCTCTATTCTGCAGTTCTTCATAATCAAGAGCATCTGCATCCTCATTCCTCCATTCTTTCATTATATGATTGATTTGAACTATAGGAGCAGGCTTAACTCTTCTTGCTGCTTGTAACATTTTTAACTTTTCTGCTACTCTTTGAGGCTCTAACTGCCTCTCTTCTACCTATCTTTGTCTCTCTACTTCCACTCTAATAATTTCTGCTCTATAATCCTGAGTTGTCCTCTGTTGTTGCTCTTCTGATAGTATTTGTTGAACAAGCTGATGTTTACACAAATTAAGTATAGCATTATCGAGGTTTTGTAAAACATATACAGGAGTCATATGGAATCTTCTTTCTCTTCTACCCCTTCCTCTATTCCAAACAAGAGCAGGAGGAATACTTTGCAGCAAAGCATATTGTTGTGCTCTCTCCTCAGCTCTCCTAGCCTATTGTTCTTCTTCAACAGGATTCATGTCTCACAATTGTCTTACTGTTCACTTACAGCTACTCTAAGAAAAAAGGCATACTATTGCCCCTAAGAAGAAGACCCCTACTCTAGACCCCTCTTTTAATGAGCAGTTGTCAATCCTGTGTATTGTTACACCACAAGTGAATTTTCTGCAGAAGATAACATTTGATACACTTTATACTAACAGATTCTTGATTAGAATTTGCTCTAAAACCCCTTCTATAATCCTCAGAACATAATACTATATGATAAAGACATGGAGCAGGTGATAATTGACCTAGAGCTCATGTAAAACCTTGAGAGGCAACTAGGATGAGCTGGCATCAGGTTACAAAGAAAGTTACTAAGAGGCTATGCTCTAGATCTACCTTTGAATAGACTAACTTGAAGATATGGTAGACTTGTACTCTAGAACCAGTAGTATTCAGATCACAAACTTAGACTGATAGACTTTGTGCTTGTAAATAAGCATTGATAGCATCAGCTTAGGTATATTTAGATAAATTGTCAAGAATAGACAGACGGAGTGTGGAGGAACAGAGTAATAATAGAGTTATACTCCGGAATGATGTACTAAGCTATCTCAGAGAATAGATAGTACTTAACAGTGATCGCAAAACCAAAAAGAAGGCTCTGGTGGACTATCAAGGACGTTGGAGCGGAGAACGACTTGTTGAACGACCTTGGCTTCAACTTATGTATTGCGCCCTAGTCTCCAGTCGTGAGGTTGGTCGCATATTTCAGAGTAGTGGAAGTCGTCAAGACAGAGGTCCTAAGCAGGCAAGTAGAGGAGTCAAAGAGAATAAGATATGATTAGGACTAATTGATGTTAATTTACAGACTGAGGAATTATACTGTAACTACTCAGTACTTATAGGAAGTCTGGAATAGGAGGAGAGTAGTCTACTACGCTATCCTACTATTATTAATTTTAGGAGAATTATTAGGAGAAATAAATTATATAATTATCATATTTCTGGAATATGACATAAATGACATCTGGGACATGACTTAGAAAACTCAGATAATGGTTGGGGCTTACTAATGACTAACAAGTAACTAGGGAGTGGCCTATCACAAGATGGCATCAAACAGGAGCACGAGGAAGAAAAAAAAACATTCTAGAAAGAAATTTACTACAAGATATGTCATCTTTGATGGGAAGAACTTAGTGAGGGGACACATTATCATAAAGAATATAAGGACTTAGTGTGAGAAGTAGTTAAGGGCAATCCAAAAGTAGTAATAGTTTCTCTTTTATCTTTTAATCACTTAAGTCTCAGGGCTTTGTAATTATGATAATATAATATCTGGATCAGGAAGGAACTTCTTGACTCTTATCTCCATCTACACTCCCTCTAGAATCATGAATGTGGATCTATTGAGAGTAAGAAGACTGGAACCAGGGAAATGTCTTGAGTAGAACACTGAATATACCCAGAACTCAATCTAGAGAGGAATAGCAGATGCAACTTGAGTAGACTTCAGAGAGGACAGCAGACTGGGAAAGCTTGGTTAGGGGGTTACTTGAATTGCATCACACCTGTAAGGTTCAGTGTTGGGGGTACAGACAAGGGAGCAACTGAGTATAGAGGGTTCATGAGTGATCAACTAATTGTATTTTCCAGTGGAGTCTTTGTCATGGTGTGTAAAAGTTGACATCTTAGGGAGGTTATATGACAACGATCTAGAGAGATCTTTTATTTTTTTCATAATGACCAAACCTATATTTTATTGGAGCTATGTATAATTTTACTTTTACTTATAACCTTTATCTTTGATTACCGCCCCTCGGACCTTTAGCATGCAATTGGAAGCTGGCACATCATTGTTTTGTTTGTTCCAGTATGCAATTCTCTTTTGCACCCTTTTAGTACTGATAGGGATCAAAAGGTTTGATCACAAAACAAAGATGAAAGCAAGGTTAGAGAGGCAAAATCTCCAAACTGCTTCATAATTGTGCACTAAACAAGTAGGCACTGGGGAGATAAATCAAATAATAGAAAGCTTACTGAAGGTAAAAGTCCAAAGAATAACCAAAACATATTAAATAGAAACCTAAGAAAGAAGAAATGTTTTTAGTATCCATTTGAGAGAACCTTCACCATAATAGGATCCCTAAGACACGCATTCATCTCGCACCATGATACTACTGCCCTTATCTAGTCTAGTAGCCTAGCTTGCCATCAATATAGCAGTACTACCTAGAACTCCCATGCCATCATGTAGGCTTTACTTCAGCTGACTATACAACCGGAAACCTACTCCAAAAACACATAGCGAGTGGTTAGCTCCTAGCATAAGCAAATGCCTAAGTCCATTAAGGCTTGAGTCTCCCTTTGAGGGAAGTTTTATAAAGTTTTCATAAAGCAAACACAAAAGAAATCCTCAAATCACTCAAATAGCCTTTTAGCTCTAGAGCAACAGAGGGAGAGATGATGGGGGGAAAAGTATTCTTGTCCCTTCTGTGCTCTAGAGTATTTTATTAGGATTACAAATCAACAATACAACAAAAGAAAAGAAACAAAGAAAACTTCCAAATTCCCAAAAATAGTAAAAGTAAAATGATGAAACGGCATCTTTCCCAATTACTTAGCTACTACTTCCCACTTCTCTAATCCTACTCTGGGGGTTCTTCTCTTAACAATGGATGGCTCTCAAGCCTTTTGCTGGGCCATAGAGAGAGACGGCAATCTCAAGTCATTTTGCTCTTGAGTGTATTGTCTTCATCAAACACCTCTTTTTTCATCTCTCTATCTGACCTCTCTTCCTGACCTCTCTAGTCCTTCTACTACTCCTCTATACCTCATCACATCTTTGAGCCTCAGTCTTCTTCTGTTAGGTTTGTGATGTAGTTCTCGAGAGGACTTGCTTTGCTAGTTCTTGCTATAATTAGCCATCAGTGATGATGGCCCTGCTCTGATGGTAACCTAGACATTATAAATAAGTGACTACTGCTGAGATATGATATCATTCTTATAGAAAATATCCTCTAAGGTCCTTTTCACTCTCGAGAGCACTTTAGAGGGGAGTTCTGTTATAAATCTATTATGAAATTCTCTGGACAATTCTTATAAGGTCTCTATAGTAGTGGTCATAGCCACAACTTTGCTACTCAAGTAGTATACTCGAGTCCATGACTGGGCATCTAAGGAACATCTCTGGAGGGCTGAACTTATCTCTCGAGTTGGTTATTCTTGTTATTATGGTGAAAAATGTCACTTTTATTGCCTAAACAGCTGTCTGGCATGACAGCGCCATAGTCACTGGCCCCTTCTCAAACAGGTTATGGACCTTATAGGGCAAAAGTACTGTGCAAAAACTTTTCTGCAGCTATGAGCACAATCATTCGCTAACATAAGTACTTAGTATCCTACACTTACCTTTAGGTCTTAAAAATCTCTTGCTGATGTCATGTTCTTTCTATTATTTACTAGGTAAACAATGACCTCTCAGACTCTCAGTCTCCTTTGTACCTTTGACAGCCATGATTTCACTGAGTGGAAAACCACTGCTCGACATGTAATTAATACTACTGGCTGCCAAATGGCACTGGGCACCAAACCGTCTCCAATACTCATCAACAATGCTGAAATGGATGACTCGAGCAGGGCTAGAGATAATTGAGATAACCAAAACTCTTAAGCCTATGGTAACCTAATGCTTTACATTTTTGCTGACATCAGGAACCTTGCTACAAAAGCAAAGAGAGATATCACAAAGGATCTATAAGATTGGCTAAAGACACAGTATGGTATAACCAACATATCTGCTGCCTACTCTGATGTTGTTGCCATCAACAAACTCAGAATCCCTGGAGATTATGATCCTACTCCCACTCTAGATAAGTTATTATCTCTGTTCACACACCTTGAGGACAATAAACTCATCTACATGGAGGCAATCTGTGTGATGACTCTTCTTGTGAAGCTACCACCATAGATAGAAGAGATCGCATGAAACTACAACTAGAAGTCCTTAGATGCTCTTTCTCTTTTGTAGCTATTTGCAATGATGTCATACTCAACTGGCAACAGCATTTGTTAAAAGAAAAGCAAAGGACCTTATAGTAAAACTTTAAGATAAAAAAACTATCAAACGTTCAATGCTGATGGGGATCAATGGGAATTGATCACAAAACAAAAGTGATAACAAATGAGAATATAAGAAGTCCCTGAGATGTCTCACAATTGTGCACTAAACAAGTAGGTACTGGGGAGATAATCAAATATAAAAGAAAGCTTAAGAACAGAAGGAATAGAGGGGTAAAACTCAAAAGACCAAAAGAAATGATAATAAAGTGTTTATAAATCCACTCGAGGTAGATCTCACCATAATAGGCTCTTTAAGATGTGTGTTTGTCTTGCGTTGTGACACTACTGCTCTTACCTAGTCTAGTAGTCTGGCTCGCTGTCAATACAGCAGAACTACCTACTCCTGTGCTGTCGTGTAGGCTCTTCTTCAGCTGACTGTACAACTGGAAGCCAACTCCAATGACATGTAGCAAGCTATTAACTCCTAGCATAAGTGAATGCCCAAGTCTGTTGGGGCTTGAATTCCTGTCGAGAGAGAGGTTTTGTGGTTTTTAGAAATTAAAAGAGAACACTCAGAAAGATAGAGACTCAGTCACTCAAAATAGCCATTAAGCTCTAGAGTAACAGAAAGGGATGATGATAGGGGTATGATGCTTGAGTTCCCTTCTGTGCCCTAGAGTATTTTATTAGGATTACAAAGCAATAAGACAACAAAGAAAATGAGACAAAGAAAACCTCTAAATTTCCAAACATAGCAAGGCCGAAATGATGAGACAGTACCCTCCCCAAACACTCAGTGACTACTCCCTGCCCTTCTAATCCTACTCCTGGAATCCTCCCTCATATGGTAGACAGGTCTTGAGCCTCTTGCTAGGCTGTAGACAGAGACAGCGATCTCGAGTTGTCTTGCTCTTAAGTACATTATTTTTATCTAACCTTCCTTCTGCATCTCTTCTCACTTTCTCTATTCCTCTTTCTATCTCTTCCATGTCTTCTCATTCCTCTGGGGTCTAGTTTCCTTCTACTACTATTGTGGTATGACTCCACGTCGACTCAACTCTCTTGATCTTGCTATAATTAGCCATCAGTGATGATGGCTCAGATCTGATTGTAACTCTTCTATAAATAACACTGCCAGCCACTAAGGTATGACATCATTCTGGTAGCACTAGGGCTTTGACGGCCATCTCTGCTTTCAAGAGCACTTCTAGAAGGGAAATCTATTAGAAATCCAATACAGGGCACCTGGGCAAGTGTCTATGAGGTATATGTAGTGGTGGTCACAGCCACTACTCTGCTACTCAAGCGAGATGCTCAAGTCCATGACTAGGTGTCCAAGGAACATCTCTAGGAGGCCGAACTCTTCTCTCAAGCTGGTTGTTCTGGTTATTACAGTGAAAAATGCCACTTATTTTGCCTAAACTGTTGTATAGTGTGACAATGTTCTCCACCAATAACTCTGTCTATAAACTGATGCCAGCTCATCTTACTTACCTCCCAAGGTATTTGCATAAGCTCTAGGTCCAATTTTACCTGCTCACTATTTCACATAACACTTTGGTACATTCTAAGAACTGATAGTGGGTTCTAGAGCAAATCCTGATTAGGAATTCATTGGTATAATGTGTATCAAATGCTACTTTTCACTGCAAATTCGCTGGCAGCATAACAATGTGCTACAAAGCGCATCAGAGATGCAGACTGCAATTGTAATACAGTATACACATCTCGTGCTTCCTTTCCTTTGACCAAAGGCTTACCAAATGCATAAACTAAGAATACTATTGACCTATATGGAAAAGACTACCCTGTCAAGTGCACTTGTGTCACCCCACCTGAAAACTATGCTGTTAATGAAGGCAACGCAGTCACTTTAAAATCCCTAGCTTCTCACATTGAAAAAGGGCCTCTTTGGGAAGAGAATGATAACACAGTCTTATTAGGCTTTCAAACTCATGAGATGGAAAAGCAAAATGAAGACATTATTGATGCTATTGACTCTATGAGTGTTGACAACATTCTTTTTGCCAACAGTGGCATAAGGTGCACTGTCTTACCCCATGAGCGCAACTATAGTACTAATTTACTCTCAGTTCCAAAACCATGGGTAACAGCTTCAAACTGTAGAATGAAAATATACTATAGTGTAACCCATGTACTTGAAAATGCACATATACAAATATGTATACATGGACTTACCTTTTCTGCATGTCAGAACTGTAAGGGAACAAGACAGCTACTAGTAGAAGTAACTTCTTTCTGGATACTTGACTTTAGAGCATTATTTTACTTTACTGGAGAAAAGAGAGATTTTATTACTTTTGAGAAGTTACTAGTGCCCTTCCCAATATATATAGCAAACAGCTCAACCCACATAACAGAAAAAGGAGTGGTAGTTCTAAGACACCTTAATAAAAAAAATTCAATAATAATAATTACACTACTGTCTCTCTTCTTTTGCAAAGACTTAACTTGCTGCTTACTTTCCTTGGGAGCCTTTTTGCAAGATGGACTCACTGTCTCTGGGAATAAAGGCATCATCAGCATCAACACAAAATCTAGCAAAAAATATATGACCTTCAAACCAAGATCTTCAATAGATACAATCTATGTGCTACAGACATTAGATTGGATATAACAATGTCAAAATACACACCTAAAACTGGCAGTCAACTATGAGACTGCCTACTACTGTTTTTGACACCCATCCCAGAAGGTCCTAAGACACTGTGAGGCCCAAAATATATTCAGGCCTAAATTTAAACAAATTTCGCAACTTCATACCCCAAAAACAGGACTAAGATAGAATCACCTGCTAGATAGCAAGAAAGGCATAGAGGACTTCACTGCTAAAAAGCTAGCTACCTAACTATGTAGTAGTATACCCGGGAACATAAAGTCACTACCAATAACAGGCTAATCACTCGAAAACCAGCAGAGTCGAGCCTGTGGCCCCACAACATTATCGCCAAGAATAGTAGCTTAGTCAGATGTCATATGACAGAAAATAACCATTAAATAATATAATTTCTTTTATATTTTATATTACTACTAATTTTTCACTCCTAAACTCCTGTTGTCTACTCCTATAGAATCACGATGTAGACTAGTTACTGGTACTCTTCCTATTCCAGACTTAGTATAAGTACTCCAGTAGTTACATCCTAGTTCCTTAGTTCATAGATTAAAGTCATTTACATCTTTAATATCCATCTCCACTCCTATCAATCTATATACCACTTCTCTCCTGATCTCCTGACAATAATTCTGTCCTCCTGAAATACGCAACCATACATACAACAGCAAATCGAGGCACAGTGCACAAGCTGAGGCCAAGGTTGTTCCTCCTACTTTTGTTGTCAAATCCCTTCCACTCTGGAGTAACTCTACTCCACTCCAGGTCACTCCGCTCCCACTCTGCACATCCTTGACATCAGAAGAAAGAAGCCTTATGTGAAAAAGTCTGGTGAGATGTCTATTACAAAGGAACAGGACTGGCAGCCTGGCAGGAAATAAGAATAGCCATGGCATCACTCAATCAGTGATGGCTAAGAATAGAAGCATATTAAAACTGATCCACCATGATCAGAAACAAAGAGCCTTAGGGAGCTGTGGAAATGACACCTGAAACTTTCTAGGTAAGAAAGAAAAGAGTCAGGTCCTGAGTAGCTGAGATAAGCCAAAGAAAAAGAGAAATTACTATAGGATCAGGGGTAGGTAACCTGGATTTTCAAAGTGGAAATCTATTTTTAGAGTGATCAGGTCAGTGATTAAGTTGCCTTGACTCAAGACTGAGTCAAACCAAAAAGACTACAGGACAAGTGACTTAGCCACAGGGGCAACTGTAAGAGAATCACTCAGTGGCAATCGCCCTTCAAGCTAGTGGATAGTCCCAGAAGCTAAGTTGAGATTCAAGTGAAGTATATCTACGACAGCTTGCTAGTATATATACTTCTACACTAGACGATCTCATGCACTATCACATGAGTACATGGATCAGTAATCACAATGTCCTAATAATAGAATAGAAGGCGTTGCACCGCATGACACAGACAGAGAGAAGACAGGAACTGTCATATTCCAGAAATATGATAATTCTATAATTTATTTCTCCTAATTATTCTCCTAAAATTAATAATAGTAGGATAGCATAGTAGACTACTCTCCTCCTATTCCGGACTTCCTATAAGTACTAAGTAGTTACAGTGTAATTCCTCAGTCTGTAAATTAACGTCAATTAGTCCTAATCATATCTCATCCTCTCCAACTCCTCAATTTACCCGCTTAGGACCTCTGTCTCAACAACTTTCACTACTCCGAAATACGCGACCAACCTCATGACCAGAGACCAGGGCGTAACACATAAGTTGAAGCCAAGGTCGTTCAACAAGTCGTTCTCTGCTCCGACGTCCTTAATAGTCCGCTGGAGCCTTCTTTCTGGTTTTGCGATCACTGTTAAGTACTATCTATTCTCCGAGATAGCTTAGTACATCATTCCGGAATATCAATCTATTACTACTCCATTCCTTCACTCTCCGTTCGCACGTCCTTGACAGGAACGATGGGAATGCGTATACGTACTGTCACCGGGCCACTAATAGATCAGACCCTCAATACTGACTAAGCACCACCCTAGATATCCCCTTACAGCAATGTCATAAAAGCTCTAAGACAGAGTTTAGTATTGCTAGGGAGTCAAGTTATACAGAGAGGATTCAAAGTCTTATATCTGATCATATAGTCAAGAGTACTACTGTGAGGATAGTCTGATCACATAGCCAGAGAGTGCTACTATGAGAACAACTTTGAAACAGGGCATTAGGACGACACCAGGCAGGCAGAACTCAGACACAGGGCCAAAACAGTAGTCTAGAATCAAGAATTGGATTTCGAACATCACCGCTACCACGATATATCAGCAGAATCTTAACTTGACAACTTCTTTTTATCTTCAACTTCTGAATTCATTTTCTCACAAATTTGCATGAGAGACACTGTACTGATACACAGTGTTGACTAGAGTGCTTTCCTTAGGAGATGTCATACCCTCGTTGAAAAGGACAAAAGGGAATTTAGCTGTGACCCTAAGGTGTCCACCTTTACACACCATAACAAGCTCACTAGTAGAATAGTCAGTAAATCACTCATAGACCTTACCACATTCAATCAAGCCCTCATCTGCACCCCTACACCAAACCTTATGGGTGTGATACAATCTGAGTTAATGATTAGCTAGGCTTTTCAGGCCTACTACTCCATAGAAGGTTGTCTGAGTGACCACTGTGTCTTGTCTTATGAAAGAATAGAGTATATGGTAGGAAACATTCACCAACTCAACCTCTCACTGAGATCATCCCTTATACACTCAAGAGAATTACATTTACAACCTCAAGAGCTTCTGAGATGAAGGCAAGGGCCAAGGAGGCTCTCTCCATCAATCTCCACTCTGAGAAATATATTAGAATATTACAAATGTTAGAGACTCAATTAAAAATAAATAG
>Ga0153968_1000178_pt1 | contig 12465 bp, 8 predicted proteins | sample TSGA052MetaG_FD_104729 | JGI IMG/M metagenome (GOLD analysis project Ga0153968, IMG submission 104729) | Attine ant fungus gardens microbial communities from Georgia, USA - TSGA052 MetaG | ecosystem: Host-associated > Fungi > Mycelium > Unclassified | place: USA: Georgia, George L Smith State... | reverse complement strand
GATATGAAGACCTCAATGTTTGCACATGGACTTCATTAATTACCCATAGATAGTCATCTGTCCTTTTCTTAGAACAAAGAACAGCCTCCATATGGTTAGGTTATCATTATTTTAGTACAAAGATACTACCATATGTAGAACAATAGGTAGTAGTCAGATAATGATCTATACTAGTGCACAGACTATCACTTTCCTGTATATAAGGACTTATAGTCTAAGGATTAGATCTCAGACTTAACAACATCTTTTGTCACTTGTCTAACTTCGCATTTTTGAACTCTTTAAAGTATCAAAGCACCCATCACAAATAGTAAGTGACCATTTATAATATGCACAGACTATCACAATCATGTATATAAGGACTCATAGTCTGAGGATTAGACCTCAGACTTAACAACATCTTTTGTCATTGTCTAAACTTTGCTTTTTTGAACTATTCAAGTATCAAATCACCTATCACAAATTAGTAAGTGACCTTTTGTAATAGAACTGCAATATCCAGACTTCATGCCTGTTAAAAGGATAGAGAGCAGCAATTACAGTGGGAACAAATGATGGCCCACTCACCAAGTTATCCAACAGATAATAATAGACAACCTGATAGAAAAGAGAGATCTTGAGAGAAGCAGAGAGACTTTGTAACATGGCAGTTGAGATGAAGAAGCACCGTACTTATCTAAGTGCAACTTGTATATTAAACTATAGTAATACACAATATAATAATTAATTTAACACCCCCCCTCACTCAAAGTAGTAGTCATTGAGTAACAATATAAATTAAAAGGAAAGTTCATAGAACCTCCAAACCAAGGAGTGAACAGAATTGGTAAAACAGTATCTGACCAAGATTCTTAGTCAAGATATCAGCAGGGTTCCTGGCTCCATCAATGTGGTATAGTTTGATTTTGTCATCCTCTATTGCATCTCTGATATAGTGATATTGGATGTTAATATGTTTGGACCTCTTTTCTTACACTGGGTTGGTGCTTTAGAAGAGTGATCCAAGGTTATTACCATAGAGATGAGGGACAGGAATATCAAAACCAATCTCACTTAGGAGATTTAATATCCAGACGAGTTAGTAGCTGCAGTCAGAGAGTATTATATACTCAGTTTCAGTAGAGGAGAGGGCTACTGATTTCTGTTTGCAACTTAACTAGAAAGTGATTCCTTGAGCCAGCATAGTAAAATAGCCAGTAGTTGACTTGCAATGCTCATGGTCTTAGCCCCAATCAAAATCAGAGTATGCTACAAGCAATTTATTGCTTAATCCATTATAGACAAGCCAATATCTGTAAGTAGTAAACAAGTATCTACAGAGATGTAACCCAACTTAATAATGATCATTAGAAGGGTTTGCTATCTGTTGAGCTAACTTGACAACTGCGAAGCTAATATCTGGTCTCGAGCTAATTATCAAGTACATTGGAGAACCAACCAATTGTTAGTACTTTTGGCAGAATTTGGGATTACACTGCTTTTTATTTGGTTTAAAGCTAAACTCAGATGGCAGTGGAGTATGAGTAGGATTAGTCACAACATTAAAGTATACTAGTACCTTCTCCAAATACTTACATTGATCAATAAATATCTTTCGATTTTTATGATCACAGCTTATATACATACCTAGAAACTCTGTGGTTTTACTAAGGTCACGATATTCCCATCTAGCCATAAATTTCTGCTTCAACTCATTAAGGAGCAGGGAACCTTTAGTACCTATAAAGCAAACATCATTGACATAGACAATAGCTATAACTAGCACTTTAGTCTTTTTGTCATGATAGTAATATATACCAGTATCAGATTTATATCTCTTAAATCCTAGGGCAAGCATTGACTTGGTCATTATGCACTACTAGGATAAGCCAGCTTGCTTAAGGCCATACAATACTTCATGAAGTTATCAGACTTTGTTTTCTTTCCCAGGTAGCTTGAAACCTTCTGGCTGTTCTATATAGATTTCCTTATCCAGATCACCATATAAGTAGGCTGTTTTGACATTAACACTTTGAATGTCTAGATTCTCAAGTGCAGTAGTAGCAAGAAGTAGTTGTACAGTTTCATAGCAGACAACTGGAGAGAATAATTCATCAAAGTCAATGCCTTCAACTTGAGAAAATCCTTTGGTAACAAGACGAGATTGATAACAACCATCAGGCTTGATATTAAATACCCAGTAGTTCTTGAACACTTTTTTTCCCTTAGGAAGGTCCATAATTTCATAAACATCTCTGTCTTTAAGCAATTTCAACTTCTCAAGACAGGACTCAAGCCACCTTTTCTTAGAGTCAGCTGGTAGTTTAGCAACATCTTTAAAGGTTTTTGGTAGAACATGAGTCTCAGTTGCTCTGAGTGCCAAGAGAAAGTAAATATGCTCTACTTCCTCTTCTCTTACAAGACATACCATATAGTTAATAATAGCTGTGGTAGCTGACTCGTCTACTAGAGGTGGAGCATCTATTCTATTTCCCTCTATATCAATTATAATAGGTCATTGTCCTACCCAATCAACTTTATAGCAGATTTCATTAATTTCAATAGTATTGTCCCATTGACTATATGAATAGTATACTCCTCTAATTGGGATAGTCTCAGGCTGTGCTTGAATATATCTACAAGCATTCTCAAGCATTCTGCATACCATATCTAGATCAGCCTTACCAGAATGTTGTTGCTACTCAGAGCACCTCAAAACATCTGTGGGATGGCAATCCTCTCTATATATGTTGCTTTCTCTATGAGGGACTCTAGTCTCACAGGTTGATCTCCTCAAGCCATATCTCAGAGGAGGAATATCTTCTCCTAGCTGTAGGTCACTATCTCATTTTTAAGATATTACAGTTGGAACCTGAGAAGGAGTATACTGTGAGGGACTAGCTTCAGGAGGAGAGGGACTTAGGGAATACATCTCAATATCTTCATCTTTATCATCTTCAATCTCTTCAATTTTTACTGAGGACTGTTTAGGTAGTGTCAGTGGAGGAGAGGAAGATAGAGATTCTGAGTGAGTTGGCAAATTAGGAGGGATTGAAGGAGTAAAGGGTCTAGAATGTGTAGGTGTTGGTGGAAAGGATGTTGGAGGAGGTTTATTTATACCAAAAGGTTCAGGTACTAATAACTCTATCTCTGGGATTAGTTTACTAGGAGGCATTTGCTCTCTAGAGTGAGAAGATGGACATCTAGGAAAGTGTTCTTCATCAAAGATAGCTTGGGTGGAGTGGAAAATAACATTCCCTTGTGTGTGGTTATCAGAGAGCCAAACTCTGTGCTGGAATTAAGCCAACTGCTCTTTGTTCAGTGTTTGACAAAGAGAACTCGATAGAGTTCCCATTGGATTTTCTATACTACTTATACAAATGCTTGACCCTAACCTTACACTAAAGTCCCGTGCTTCTATATGAGTCACTTTTGTCTCGCGCGTCCATCGATAAGAAAATAAAAGAAAAGAAAAGAAAAAGAATATTAAATAATGACTTAGCCATTTTTGCCAAGTTATAACAGTGGTGAATAAATCTATAGCCATTATCCTCATACCCAATAAATATCATGAGTTCAGAGTGCAATGTAAGTTTATTTGCACAAACTTTATTGGGGAGATATACATATACTCTACAGCCAAAGACACGGAGATGTGATATTTTAGGTTTTTCATCTGTGAAGATCTCCTGAGGTGTTTTCCATTTGAGACGTTTAATGGGAGTACAGTTATAAACATGGGTAGCAGTTGCAAAAGCAAACTCCCACCAGGAATCAGGTAAGTATGCTTCAAGTCACATAGATTATGCCTTTTCTAGTAATGTCCAATTCAACTGTTCTGCTTAACCATTTTGCTGGTGTACATGTCTCATGGACAATTCCTTGCTCACACAAAAAGAATTGCAATTCTGATGTTATATACTCTCCCCCATTATTAGTATACAGGTGTTTAATAGAGTGGAAAGTAGTATTCGACCACAGCTAGAAAACAGCTTTAATTGCTTCTGCAGCATCTGATTTTTTGCACAAGAAAGCAACTCTACAATAGGAGGAATAGTCATCAAGGAATGTAATCACCCACTTATACTTAGAGTATAATAAAGTGGGGAGCTCAAGAAGATCTGAATGGATCAATCCAAGAGTCTTACTAGAACATTTAGGATTCTCAGAAAAACTATGCTGGTATAGCTTTCCTAAAGTGTAACCGCAGCATATATGTTTCTTGTTAGAGAAGCAGATCTTTTCAGTACCTTCAATATTGTCTGAAATATGTCTCATAGCTTCATCAGAGATGTGTCTAAGTCGACAATGAATTGTCTCATAATCTAGGTGCCTTGTAACAAGGCTCACAGGATCAGGAACATTGTTCTTAATAATACATGTCCTCACAACCTGAATGCTCTCCCAAAGGTTAGGTAGGGCAAAGAGAACAGCATTACCAGATGAATCATGAAAGGTTAAACTATCCATTGTGCCTTCTATACTCAATCTAGATTAGAGTAGCTGTCCAGTGGAGAGGAAATGCATAGTCATACTAGGAACATAGTATACTAGCTATAGTTTAGAGATAGCAATTCTGGCTGTCCTGCTTTTAGGGTCAATGATTTCATGTTCTATAAGGATAGTTCCTACAGCAACCATAAAAAGAGGTGCTTTAGAATTGGCTGTCTCAATGCAACCATAATTTCCTTAAGTTATAAAAACAAAGTCAGACTCAAAAGGAGTGAAATGGGCAAGGTACCAGAGTCCAAGAACCATTCATCATTATAAGAGCGGCCATATGGCACTTCTTTTCTCTTGCATATAGTGCATAGTGCTTTATTACATCTTTGTAAATTCTCAGCTATAGGCAATGCAGGCAACACAAATTTATTGTCACATCAAGCCATATAAACTACACTACTCGATGCTACAAAGTTCCTAGTTGCAACCATTATATTGGTGCAGGTTGCAAGGGACTAAGCTAAGACAGTTAGAGAGTAGTAAAAGACAATAAGAGAATGCACATACAGGTCATATCTAGAAATTTAATTATTCAAGCCCCAATCCTCAGGGCTTCCCAAGGATACTACATCATCAGCATTAGCTGACTCCCCTAAAATAGATGCATTTGACACTGAAGGTAGATCAATATCCATTTTGGATGGACCATTTTAAACCTGAGGGGAAGGAGCCTTTGAGGAAGACTTAGTGATTTTGGAGGCAAATACCTTAATAGGAGTAGGATCAGGGAATTTCTTAGCCAAGTGCTCATCATATAGTTTTAGTGCTCTATCTTGTGCACATGCCAATGGACCATGGATTAGACCAATTTGAGAAGGACGTTACTCAGAGAGCCGATTAGCAAGCTTGGGTGCTCTAGCTTTTGATTGAGGCTTGAGAGAAAGAGAATGAGTAGGAGGGAAGATAGTAGCCATACTTGCAAAAGCAATAGTACTGGAGGCTTAGTACTCATTATCATTAACAGATTTGGAAGAGCCATCTGCTTGGTATGCTTTACCACCATGCTTTCCTTGACCACGTTTTTTCTTTTGCTGCTGGGAGGAATCCTCTTGTGACTACTGCTGCTGCTTATCCTGGGGATTCTTCTTCCAAGAGAGAGAACGATCACCTCTAGGAACACCTGAGTAACGAGCAATATAAGCGCTGGTTGATCTTCAGGAGAACTCAGACTGAATAGCTGAGCTCACAAAATCCCAAGTCAACTGGGTGAGTGAGGTCTAGGAAATGAAAATAGAGATGACTAAGTTATTCCAAGATTGAGAGATAGCAGATAAAAGTGTCATTGCACAAATGAGAGAGAGGACATTACATTTGTTTTCCTCTAGCCTAGTATAGAGAGTATCAAGTTCTGCAATCTGGGGAGCAGGATCGCTATTCCCAGAAATCTAGAAATATCTAGTGCACTGATAGTTTGCAAAAACAGAAGTAGGCCCAGGAGAGCCATACCAAATAGTTCTAGAGAGACTCTGCATTCTCTTTTCCATGCATAAGGATATTATGAGCTAGGGATGAGTTCATTATCCCAAGAGGCTGAGAGTCAAGACTGCTGCATCTAGCATGCTCATTTTGATTTGTAGTGGAAGAGATAGTGGAGGAAGTGAGCATATCCTTGGCATTATAAGGAGAACCAGGCATAGTAATCATGGCAAGACAGGACTGTACACTGATTGCCCAGAATGGGTAAACAGAAGGGCCAGAGAAACAAGGAATGGTGGAGATTAAGCTTGTCATAGCTATTATCAAGAAATCAGCTTAGTTCAGGAAGCAGATGCAGTAATGAATGCGTAGTGCTTCATCCTAAATAGCCATGGGCCATAGTATCTACAAAGAAGCAGAGGATCCTATGGGCATGAGGGGATTCAACAGAGAGATCATCTCAATTTTCTTTACAGGTCGGCAAGCTAGTCAAGTCCTTTCCATCAACTGAGATAACTTGAGAGTGCCAAAGAAGATTAGGACAAACCGGGGCCTATAACCTGTTAGAAGAATGGAGAGCAGCAATTACAGTAGGAACAAATGATGGTCCACTCACCGAGTTATCCAACAGATAATAATAGACAACCTGATAGGAAAGAGAGATCTCAAGAGAAGCAAAGAGACTTCATAATATAGTAGTTGAGACAAAGAAGCACCGTGCTTACCTAAGCATGACTTGTATATTAAACTATAGTAATACATAATATAATAATTAATTTAATAGTGCTGACATTATTCTTTTTCCATTCCTGATACCTAATTATATTCTATACTTCATCTTTGTCTCTATTTCTAATTAGCCTCTTATAGGTATCTAGCAACCCCCTTTTAATACTGCACTTCGTGTAGTCACTCCCTCAGTTGTCTACCTTAATAGGTGACTTCTGAGGTGAGACCATTATTCACATATAACTTAACTACTAGGAACTGACCTCATGAGTAGATATATATTCTAATAGGTAATCAGTTATCTACCTTAATAGGTGACTTCTGAGATATATATTCTAATAAAGTTCATGTGCAAACATTGAGGCCTTTATATCTCTACTAATATTAATCACCTTGAGGTCGTTCTAGGCTTATTCTGAGCGTTATGAAGAGGCTATGCTCTAAATTCACCTTTGGATAAACTGACTTGGAAATATGGTAGACTTGTACTCTAGAACCAGTGGTACTCAGACAACAAACTTAGACTGATAGACTTTGTGCTTGTAAATGAGCATTAATGATATCAGGTCAGATATATTTAGATAAATGGTATCTAAAACACAACTTAGAACATTCAAATAACAGTTGGGGCTTACTAATGACTAACAGGTAACTAGAGAGTTACTAATCATAAGATAACATCAAGTAAAAGCATGAGGAAGAAAAAGGAACATTCTAGAAAGAAACCTACCACAAGACATATCATCTTTGATAGGAAGAACTTGGTGAGGGAATATATCATCATAAAAAATATAAGAACTTAGCATAAGAAGTGGATGAGAGCAATCCAAAAGTAGTAATAGTTTCCCTTTTATTTCTTAATTACTTAAGTCTCAGGGCTTTGTAATTATGATAATATAGTATCTAGAGTGTAGTTGGATCAAAGAGGAATCTCTTGACTTTTACCTTTATTTACATTGCCTCTAGGAATTGTGAATACAAATCTATTGAGAGTAAGAAGACTAGAATTAAGGAGATGTCTTGAGAAGAACACTAAATATACCTAGAACTCAATCTAGAGAGAAAGCACAAATATAACTTGAGTAGGCTTTGGAGAGGATAATAGGCTTAGAAAGCTTGGCTAGGTGCATACTTGGATTGTATCACACATATAAGGTTTGGTGTTAGAGGTGTAAACAAGGGGGCAACTGAGTGTGTAGAGTCCATGATGTCATGACTTGGCAAAACAGCTAAGTCATTATTTATATTTCTTTTTCTTTTCTTTTCTTTTCTTATTGGACTTACAACTACAAGATGGAGCATGGGAAAGTGTCACATGACTAGAGTAACATGAGGACCATGGGAGAGTAAGCACATAGCCACAGTAGTAAAATGTATAAGTAATAGAGAATTAAACAAGAACTCTATCGAGTTCTCTTTGTCAAATGCTGAATAAAGAGACAGTTGGCTTAATTCTGGTCATTGGACTTCAGCTGCTGACACATGAGTGATCAACTAGCTATATTTTTCAGTGGAGCTTGTCATGACTTAGCAAAACAGCTAAGTTATTATTTATATTTCTTTTCTTTTCTTTTCTTTTCTTTTTCTTATCAATGGATACATAAGATAAAAGTGACTCATATGGAAGCACAGGACTGTACAGTAGGGTTAGGGTTACTTCTCATGTATAAATAGTATACTAAATCTAATAGAAACTCTATCAAGTTTTTCTTGTCAAATTAGATAAGAAGTGAGATTAAGGTTAACATGACTAAGCCTTATAGAGCTTTTATCATGGTATGTAAAGGTTAATACCTTAGAGAGGCTATGCAATGACAATCTGGAGAGATCTTATACTCTTTTTATAATAACCAAATATATATTTTATTTGAGCTGCATATAATTCTACTTTTCTAGTTATTTATAACCTTTATCTTTGATTATCTTCCCTTGAACCTTTAGCATGCAATTAGAAGCTAGCATAACATTGTTTTGTTTATTCCAGTATGCAATTCCCTTTTGTACTCTTTTAATGAGCCTTGGGAAATAATTTCTACAAACTTAATTACTCAATTGCCAGAGTCAAATGGTTACAATGCTATCTATGTTATTGTTAACAGGCTCACCAAAAGAGTTCATTTTATTCCTATTAATAATTGGTTTTCATCCAAGGATATAGTGTAATTACTTTATGATAAGGTTTATCTATTGCATAGATTATGTAAGAAGGCTAAACTCCAAGCTGGAATAAAGCCAACTGCTCTTTGTTTAGCAATTAACAAAAAGAACTCAATAGAGTTTCTGTTAGATTTTCTATACTACTTATACAACTACTACATGGTCTGTGCACTATCTTCCCATGCCTATCATATGACATCACATAACGTGACATTGTGACACCTGTTATGTGACTGTGACTATGTGACACTTGTGATATGACACTTTCCTGCACTTTCTTCTGTGTAGTAAGTCCAAGATAAAGTAAAAGTAAAAGAAAAGAAATATAAATAATGGCTTAGCCGTTTTGCCAAGTCATAATAGATTGTCCCTACAAATCATTTTGGATAGAGAAGTATAATACTCAGTCAAGCTATTCCAAGAATAGTACAAAATCTTAGGAATAAAATCTACTATGTCAACAGTATACCATTCACAAACAGATGGACAAACAGAATATGTAAACTAGGTGTTAGAGCAATATCTTAGGTGCTATATAGATTACAACCTCAGTAATTAATTGGATCTACTTCCAAGTGCAGAATTTACATACAATAATCAAGTATACAAAGAAATCAAAGAAAGTCTATTCTATCTTGAATATGGCAGACACCTGAGAGTAGGCCCAATTTTAGTCAAAGAGTCACTGCAAAGGGACTTAAATGACCTGATGTATAAAAGACATAAAGTCTTGGAGTAGACAAAAGCAGCTTTTACTCTTACAGCAGAAATATCACAAAAGATCACTTACTATTTGTGATTGGGTCGAAGATTGATTCAAAAAGTACTTAAAGACAAAGTTTAGACAATAACAAGAGATGTTATTAAGTCTAAGGTCTAATCCTTAGACAAGGTGTCCTTATACAGGAAAGTAATAGTCTATGCACTAGAACGGGCCATTATATGCTGCTACCTATTGTTCTACATATAGTAGTGCCTTTGTACTCTAAAATTTAATAACTTAACCATATGGAGACTGTCCTTTGTTCTAATTAAAGGCAGATGACTATCTATGAGTAATTAATTAATATTTATGTACAAACATTGAGGACTTCATATCTTTACTAATATTATTTGTCTCAAGGTCATTCTAGGCTCATTCTGAGCATTTTGAAGAAGATTTTTGCTGAGCCTAGAACCAAAGCATCAATCATGGCAGTTTTTAAGATATTAGCAATTTAATAAACAGTAACATAGTGGTTACCCATTGATCTGCTTAATATCTCAGCCAATACTGATTGTCTTGAGACATGACTAGTATTGATCAAAAGGTCTTTTTGAGGGCTTTCTGTAGCCATCAAGACTGTGAGAATTGTTAAAGAATTGATGGAGATATGGCCAAATGAAGTTTGTGACAGATCTTACTCTCATTTTAACTACTAACTTAATTTATTTTATCTAAAGCTATGTATAATATTTAGTTTCTATCTTTATTTTAAAACCTTCACTTCTGTCATCTCTTCTCAAACATTTAGCATGCAATTGGGAGCTAGTATCATGTCTTATTATTTGTTTCAGTATGCAATTCCCTTTTGTACTCTTTTAGCATGTCAAGTATTTGTCTTTGTCTCTTGTTTCTTGTTCAAAATCCTCTCTACTTTCCACTCTTTTTTCCTTTTGATTATGACCAAAGCTAGTTACTTCTTTTGTTGCCCCTTTACTTGTCCTATATACCTATGTACCCTACTAATGTTAACTACCAGATGTATTGTCAGACTAGCCAACTTCCAAAGCTGGAATTAAGCCAACTGCTCCTTTATCAGCATTTGACAAGGAGAACTCGATAGAGTTTTTATTAAATTCTCTACACTACTTATATAACTACTACATAGTCTGTGTACTTCTTTCCCATGCCTATCATGTGACATCATGTGATGTGATGCTGTGACTGTGACCTTGTGACACTTGTGACATAACACTTTCCCACACTTCCTTCCATGTAGTAAGTCCAAGATAAAAGAAAAGAAAAGAAATATAAATAATAACTTAGCCGTTTTGTCAAGTCATAACATATATTTTTACTATGTCCAGTAGTTCTAATTCTACCATATTCAACAACACAATTTTCTTTATTCTATAAGGACCAACAAATCTCTCCATTAGCTTTTCTGTTCTTCTCCTGATTATCTGATATTTTAGGTTCTTAATGCTAAACATCACTAAATTTTTTACTTTATATTCATCTGCTAAAAAAGTACAAAAGGAAATTGTATACTGGAACAAACAACAATACATGATACTAGCTCCCAATTGCATACTGAAGGTTTGAGAGAAAATATATAGTAACTTAGCCTAGACAACTTAATAACCCTTCAAGTTTGAGTTAACAAGGAAAACTTGATAAAGTTTTCGTTAGATTTTCTATACTACTTATATAACTACTATATGGTCTGTGTACTATTTTCCCATACCTATCATATGATATCATATGATGTAATGTTATAACTTCCTATTCATGTGACTGTGACACTTGTGACATAGCATTTTCCCACACTCTCTCCTATGTAGTAAGTCCAAAAGAAAAAAAAGAAAAATAAATAATGACTTAGCTGTTTTACCAAGTTGTGACATTTTGCTTGTCTTCTGAGATCTTTTTATAAGCTCTAGGTCTATTTTTACCTGCTTATTGTTTCACATAACCTTTTGGTATGTTCTAAGAACTTATAACAGGTTTTAGAGCAAATTCTGATTGGGAATTCATTGGTATCAAATACTACTTAATAAGAAAAGAAAAGAAAAGAAAAAGAAAAAATAAGAAATAATAACTTAGTTGTTTTGCCAAGTTATAACAGTAAATGATAAACTTAGTACTGATGAGGTGAGCAACTTCTAGATACAATTAGGATACTTTGGCTATTATGACTTGGTAAAAGTTATTATTTATATTTCATTTTATTTTCTTTTCTTTTGGACTTACTACATAAGGAAGAAGTATAGGAAAGTATCACACACCAGGATGTCACAATGTCATGTCACATGATGGGTCATATGATAAGTATAGGAAAATAGTACACAGACTATGCAGTAGTTGTATAAGTAGTGTACAAGAAATAAATGAGGACTCTATTGAGTTCTCCTTGTCAACTTAGACTTGGAGTAGGTTTAAGTCATTTTGGCTAAAGTCTTACATTGGCATTGTGAAATAAGAATATTGATTTAATAATTGATTTGATTATAACTTCTTTATTCTCTATATCTTATCAATGATTATCACTGATTAGTAGTTTTTCCTTATCATTTAAGTTTCATAGGCTAGAGAATTCTATCTCTTAGCATAGGTTTCACCTCAGTTCTACATTTCCAGGGACTAAAGTAAATTGTTCTTATTTCATTCCAAATCTTCTATATACTGATTGTATCTAGTCATTGTTTGATAGATATACTAAATATACTAGCTCTACACCTCCAGGGACTAAGTTTGATAGGTCTCACTGCATTCTAATTTTGTTGCTCTAAACAGTGATGTCAAATCCAGTGTTGAATAAAAATGTATGATACAACAGATGTTTAGTCAAACATTTGTATCATAGTAAATAGGTAAACAGTAAAATTACACTGAGTCTCTTTCTGCCTTGTGGTCACTCATCATGCCCACAAGGGTTCCTATCCACTGAGAGCTACTTAACAACACATCTGGTAAGG